>Ga0210403_10000041_pt1 | contig 141761 bp, 132 predicted proteins | sample IncBWC19MmetaG_FD_150863 | JGI IMG/M metagenome (GOLD analysis project Ga0210403, IMG submission 150863) | Forest soil microbial communities from Barre Woods Harvard Forest LTER site, Petersham, Massachusetts, United States - Inc-BW-C-19-M | ecosystem: Environmental > Terrestrial > Soil >... | reverse complement strand
TTCCTTCGCTGCAGACAATGGATGCAGCGGCCCCCGGAGCAAAATTACGATGGGTTTTCCATTGCGGCCAAGGAAGGAAATCTCCAAATCGCCGGAGTTATTGACCTCGCCGAGAAACTCGCCAAATTGATTTGTCACCGTGTTCACAATGTATTCGCGCCCATCCGAGAGCATGACCTGCACGTCGCGGCCGACCATCTCGGGATGGGTAAGGTTCACCAATTGCCCAGTGACGACCAAGCGATTCTGCTCTGGCTTCAATTCGATGTGGAGATCGATCTGATACGGTTCCACCCGGTATAACATCTGTCTGATTCTCATCGCAGCCGAGCGTGTTCCTTCTGGCCTCGGCTGCGAAAAGCTGTCGAACAGCAACTCGATGAAACAGCCTGTTTCCTGCCTCCTGGCCGCCAAGCCAACCGTCGTAAACGCTGACTGGACCGTGCGAGCGCTTTCCAAGGCAGGCTGGTGGCTGGCCTCGGCCGCCGCCGCGTTGGCTACTTTCTCCCAATGCCCTATCGTCTCCGTGCAGGGTTTGCAGCCGGTTTCTAGGTGCCACTGCATCGCTACTTGCCGAACGTCACAGGCCACATTTCTCGCAGAATCACTCCATTCCTCAGCTTCAAAGTGCATCATCATTGCTCCCTCCATTCACCTTTCTTTCTTCCTAAATTCCGCTCCCCAGCGGATGGGTCCATCCAACGTCACCCATGGAAGAAGGAGCATGACGCTGTAGGAAAATATAAATAAGCCAGTAATGACCTTAGCGCTCCATCGGGTGCATACCTGATGCGCGAATGAAACGGCGAACCAAAAGTTTATGCGGCCCGACAAAATTGATTTCGGATAGCGAAGAATGAGCGAAAGAAGGACAAGACGTGCAAAATCAAATAAACATTGCAAGCGTTATGAAGAGCCAACGGGGCTAGCAGCAAGATTGGCTCACGATGCCTTGGGTTCGAGGCGTGGATTGACATTTCATGCCTTCCGGAGTTTTTTCAAGCGGATGATGATGATCGGCTTTGCATTCGCTGGCGAGCTGTTTGCCATCCGGAGCCAGGTATTTACCTTAGTGAAATTTCCAGTGAGTCCCCTCTTTCTTTACATCCCATTTCCACACTAATTAGCTGGACGTACCGGCGCAGCATCCCGCTGTTTCTCGCCTATGGCTGACTGGCGCCTGGCACTTACCGGAAGTTGTCGATTGAAAACGGCTATTGAAATTGCGGAGCAAGAATAAGAAGGAGTGCCTTGCCGTGAAACGAAGAATGTGGCTTGCAGGAGCGTTATTGGCGCTGTTGTGGACAACGCCTGCGATGGCGGACAACCGCTTTATCGTCAGGTCTGCTCTAGCTCCAAACGTGTTGGGGGAATTCTGCGATTTTCTGGGCTGTAGAGTAGTAGGCGCCCTCGATGGAACGCTGAACCAAGTCTTCCTGCTGACGACCCCGAGCACCATTGATCCGACGATTTTTCTGAATATCCTCCGAAGGATCCCAGGAATTTTGGATGCCGAGCTAGATGAATTAATCAGTTTGGTCGGCGGCCTGAATGCCGTTACGACACCACCGCCGGGACTAACAGACAATGCTCCGATAAATTTCTTCGGCACGACGGTGTGGAACGGCTATGCCAGGCAACCGGCTTCGAAAATCGTGCATGTCCATGATGCGCAGCATACGTTTCATGTGGCAGGCAGGGGTATTGTCGCAGATATCGATACGGGAGTAGATCCGAACCATCCCGCATTGAAGAGTGTTCTTCTGCCAGGTTACGACTTTACGCGCGACCAAGTCGGCGGTTCGGAAATGACAGATTTTACTTCACCTGCGCCCCCGCCTTGCGCGAACTGCCAACCGGCGATGGTGAATCAATCGACCGCCGCTGTGCTAGATCAATCGACTGCGGCGGTCCTCGATGGAAATTTCCAATATGCGGCGTTCGGCCACGGCACGATGGTCATGGGTGTGATTCACCTCGTTGCGCCAAGGGCACAGCTATTGCCCTTGAAAGCCTTCCGCTCAGACGGTACGGGCTACCTCTCTGACGTTTTGCGGGCGATCTATTACGCCGTTCAAAATAACGCCAACGTGATCAATATGAGCTTTGATTTCAAGACGGCGTCTACTGAATTAACGAATGCGCTGGACTATGCTAACCAGCTCAACGCGATATGCGTGGCATCGGCAGGAAACGACAGCCAGGGCCCGCCGCTGTTGGTGTATCCCGCAGCTTTGCAAACCGACGTAATGGGCGTCGCGTCAACCAGCGACCTAGACACACGTTCGATGTTCTCAAACTACGGAGACCAGATTGTTTGGGTTGCTGCCCCGGGCGAAGCAATCGTGACCACCTACCCGTTCAGCACCTACTCGGCCGGATGGGGAACTTCGTTCAGTGCTCCGTTCGTTTCTGGTGGGGCGGCTCTCTTGCGGAGCCTCCGCACCGACATCAACGAATCCATGGCCGCTTCTGCATTAGCGAATGCTCAATACTTGGGTCCTGATATGGGCAATGGGCGGCTAGATCTTCTCTTAGCCCTTGCAGCGTTGCCAGTCGGAAACGGTTCGCAGGACCAATAGCCAAGCCACGAATTGCGCTGCAGCCGTTTCCGTTTACGATGTTGTATCCATCCATCGCTTGGCACTTGTTTTGGCCGTCGGCCGCCTCCCACCACGGCCTCTTGAGTTCTACGTGACATCCTTCTTTGCATATTACTGAGCCATCTCGATTTGCGAAACCGCCTGAAACGTAAGGCATTCAGGCCTCTGAATCGCAATTGGCAGGATTACGATTCACCACCTGCTTAGGGGTGCCAACCCGCGTTCCGCGTGGTGCATCTGAACCGCTTCTACGCTCTTCGTTTCGTGGGAACAACCTGAGGAGCTTTAAGCGTTTCTGCCTGCTCCAAACGGTACTCAATGCTCCTGATCGTGCCTTGTAAGTTCCTGATCTTCCATTAGCTTCAGACTTGCCCAGGTTTAGGTGTCGGTTCGATTCCGATAGGCCGCTCCATAAATTCAAACTTCCACAAAATCAAATTCCCGGCACGCGGAAGCGCCATCAAACAGGCGCAGTTCACCGCCTGCTTCCGGCACTTCCAATGGCATATTCCATTTGGGGAGATGCGCAGGCCTATGCGCTGGCTGCCTTGGCCCTCGTGCGGTGCCGCAATCGCGTGAACTCCAATTGACGATTGTGTTTGTCCAGTGGCGGCTCGTGGGTCCAGGTCATGGCTTCGGACAAATAGGGATACTCGCGTCCGCACTCCACGCACCAGGCGCGGAAAAAAGGGCGTTCTTCGGCGAATCCGCTGCCAGCCGCCGGGGGTGCCGCAGTTGCCGAAGTGTTTACTGGCTCTGCATAAAGAGGAATCGGATTGTGGCATCCCAGACAATTCACAGCCCAATAGCGGAAGGCATGTTCTTTTTCAGTCATCACAATGCTCCAGTGACATAAGTAGGTTGTCGAGAGCTTACTTACCGGGACGAAGGAGCCAAAGCCTATACCTCAAAACCGCGTTTTGCAAGTGGTGCGAATTTGGTGCGAATTTGGTGGGCCGCTGCGTTTTGCCGCCTGAGTTTTCCTCAGCCCTCTTGAATTCCGAGTGAACTTTCCATGGAATTACCGTTAGAATCGGCGCATCGGTTTTCTCGCAGATGGAAAAAATCATCCTTGCGGTTGGCAGCAAGCGCGGCCCCAAGCTCAGCGCCGTTTCCGAAGCGCTGAAGTCATTCTCAAGTGTCTTCCCGTCCGACGCCATCTTTGAAGTCGCTGGGGTGGAAGTCGAAAGCGGCGTCGGGCACACTCCCAGTTCGCGTGAAGAACTGATGCGCGGAGCACGCCAGCGCGCCGAGGCGCTTATGCAATTGCGGCGCGAAAACGGATGGGCCTGGCAATACTTCATCGGGCTGGAAGGCGGCCTCGATGTCGTCCACGAAGGCGCTTCCACCGATGAGCTGCTCCGGCATTCGGCGTTGAAGGGAAATGGCCATCGCCGCGTTTTCCTCGAAAGCTGGGCGTACGTGAGCAACGGCGCGCGAGGCCATTACGGACGCTCCGGTGGCATTGAGATTCCGGAAGCCTTGGCCCACGAAGTCCTCGAGAATGGGGTCGAGCTATCCGTTGCAATCGATCGCTTTGCCGGAGCCGTAGGCATCCGCGACGCGCAGGGCGCCTGGGGCGTCCTTTCCCGCAATTTCATCACTCGCCAGGAAGCTTTTCGAGTTGCCGTGCTTGCGGCCTTCGCTCCATTCTATAATGAAGGCATGTACCGGCCAGCGGCCGTAGGCACTTCGAGCTGATTTTGGTTGAATCACGATAAGGATAAGACTGCACTATTCAAACTCTCGAGTTCTTACTGAAAACTGAGAACCGAAAACTGAGACTGAGAACTGGTGTAAGGGAGAAACCGTGGATATCGTCAAAGGCAATATGGGCTGGATCGAAGTCGTCGTCGGCCCGATGTTTTCCGGCAAGAGCGAAGAGCTCATTCGCCGGTTGCGCCGGGCGGAGATTGCGCGCCAGCGCGTGCAGATCTTCAAGCCCGCTATTGATGAACGCTACGCCGCCAACGAGATCGTCTCGCATTCCGGCCTGGGCATTCCCTCGGACGCCGTCTTCAAAGCCTCGGAAATCATGGAGAAGCTCTCGCCGCGCACGGAAGTCGTCGGCATTGATGAAGCGCAATTCCTCGGCGATGAGGTTGTCGACGTTTGCACAAAGCTGGCCAATCTCGGCAAGCGCGTCATCGTCGCGGGCCTGGACACCGATTACCGCGGCCGCCCGTTCGAACCCATGCCGCGTCTCCTGGCCGTCGCCGAAGAAATCACCAAGCTGCTGGCCATCTGCGTGCGCTGCGGCAATCCCGCCGTTCACACCCAGCGCCTGGTTGAAAGCGAGGAGCTCATCGTCGTCGGCGCCATGGGCGCCTACGAAGCCCGCTGCCGCCGCTGCTTCGAGCCCAACCCCGCCCTAGCCCAAGAAAAAAAGGACGGCCCGCAACTTATTCCGCGCAACCGCGCCGCCACCGCCGGCGGCAGCTGATTCGTCCATCCATCCTGAGCGTCATTCGTTGCCCCGCTCCATTACGGAGGTCGTTGCCTTTCCGTAGACAGTCATTGCGGTCATTTCTTGAGATGCCGGCCTGATTCCGTCAAACTGGCTCGGCTGAAAATCCCAATGAATCGAGCTGGCTTGCGCACATGATCATCGAATCCAAAGCGCCGACGCGTGTGGACTTTGCCGGCAGCACGCTGGACATCTGGCCGCTCTACCTATTCCATCCGGGCTCGGTCACCTTGAATGCGGCCATCTCGCTTTATGCATCCTGCATCCTCCAAACGCAAGATGCAGGTGATAGTCGCATCAAGCTTGTTTCCCGCGACATCCAGTGCGAAGAAAGTTTTGCCTCCTTCGCCGCGCTCGTGAAGGCCAAGCGCTACCGGCTCCCTCTTCTTGCGGAAATCACCAAATTCTTCAAACCCCAGGGCGGCTTCACGCTCACGACAGATTCCGGAGCCCCTGCTGGCGCAGGAATTGGCGGTTCCAGCGCCATGGCCGTAGCCATTTGCGCCACGCTCGACCGCTTCACGGGGGCAGGGAAGAGCAAGGTGGACTGGATTCACATCAGTCGTGACGCCGAAGCAATCGTCATCAACGTTCCCACCGGCACGCAGGACCACTACCCGCCGGCCTTTGGCGGCGCTGCGGCTATCGAACTCCCGCCCGGCGGTGAACATCGCGTCGAACTTCGCGTCAATCTCGACGAACTCGAACGCCGCATCGTGGTTTGTTACACCGGCAAGCCGCGCCAGCACGGCATCAATAACTGGGAGGTTTTCAAGGCGCAAATCGGTGGTAAGCGCGCCGTGCAAAAAAGTCTCGAGCGCATCTCTGAAGTTGCCCAGGAAATGCGCCTCGCCCTGGAAGAGCCCGACTGGCCCGAGGCCGGACGCCTCATGCGCGAGGAATGGTCCTTCCGCAAACGAAATCTCCCGACCATCTCGACCAAAACCATTGATCGCGTCATCGAAAATGCGCGGCGCAACGGCGCGCTGGCAGGCAAGGTCTGTGGCGCTGGCGGTGGTGGCTGCGTGGTACTTTTGATCGATCCCGACGCCCGGGAACGCGTGGAGAAATCGATCGTCGAAGCCGGCGCCGAAGTCCTCCCCGTGACCATCGACCGCCAGGGCGTGCAAGTCGTCTCTCGTTAAGAGGATCGCACCAACCACCATCCGGCGACGAAGCCGCACCCAATTTCAGTCCGGATAATAAAGGACATCCTTCGACTGAGGAGTGGCAGCTTTTCAAGAGCTTCTTTGCATCATAGAATAGGGACCGCTGCCCCGGCTGGCTGGGGTCGGTCTCGTGTATGTCGAACTGGCTCGCACTCTCTATAGCATTCTTGCTTTTGGCTGACGCGGACGTCCCGCGTGTGAACAGCCTTCGCCCGCCCGCTAGCTCCCCCCCGAACTTTCCATCGGGCGAGGATATTCCTCTTTTTCCTGATTTGGGATCCGCGAGTGCCGCGCAGGCCCAGGCGTCCTCTCAGACGACTCCGCAGGGCGGCGCTAAAAACACCCCGCTGCAGGAGACTTCAAAACTCGCCTTGATCCGTTACGTCTCTGGTGAATTTGCAAAAGCGGTCAAGCCCTTGCCCGCGGGAAAAGAAGGCCTGATTGTCTACGTAGGGAAGCCATTGGACTCGGCGATCGTGGACCGCGCCGTGGCTACGCACGGCGCTGCCGTCAACTCCGGAGACAGCGTTCAAATTACCAAGCTCGATTTCCACGATCATCAGATCGTTGTGGATGTGAACGGCGGCGGCCGCGGCAAGAAAAGCTGGAAGGATCATCTCCAAATCGGGTTTGGAGGTGGCGGTTTCCCCACGCCGCAGACCACCACGACGCAGGAGGGTGGGCCCCCGGGAGTGCAACCCGGAATGGGCAGCACGATCTTTCTCGAATTCAGCAAATCCGTTCCGGACTTGACGCCGGACGATTTGAAGCAACTCCTTGCGCCTTTCCTGAACTTTGCAAAAGCTCGTTCCGCCGCCGTCCAGTGGTTTGACACGCTTCCGCCCGAAATGAAGAAGGCTATTCAGGACCGCCGTCCCGTGGTCGGCATGGATCGTGAAGAGCTTGTTGCCGCCATCGGCAAGCCCGACCATAAAGTGCGCGAACGTGATTCCGACGGCAACGACATCGAAGACTGGATCTACGGCCAGCCGCCCTCGAAAACCGTATTCGTCCGCTTCATGGGCGACCACGTTACTTCCATCAAGCAATTCCCGCAATAGCATCCGCACTATTGGCCAATTGTTGTTTTCACTCTTGCCGCGCTTCAGTCGTCCTAATTACTTGGAGTCTCCCAAATTTCGCACTGTCCGCAATTCCTTGCGTTACTCTCGCGGTGCGGGCGTCGCAGGCCATTCCAGCACGACAATCCTGCCGTCGGATTCGCGCTCCAGCGTGGGGGCGTAAAGCCCAAGAATCTGCCGCCGCCACCACAAGCCTTGCGAGCGTTTTTCGGCAGGCGTCGTGAACCAGTACTGCCAAATCACCACGCGAACCTGACGTGGTGGAGCATGCGGGAAGGGATTGCCCGCAAAAAGCAAGAGCACGTCCGCATCGCCGTGAAGCAGGCTCTGTTCCGTGTGCAACACGATGGGCTCTTGCCGCCAGGTGCTCAGCGACGCAAACCACAAATTCCAATCGAACCGCGGCTGGTACGGCGCGTAAATCCCCGGCGCCTTGGCTGGGTCCTGCGGCTTGAACCGGAACGGATAGACGCGCCAGGCTTCTCCATCTTCCGATCCTTGAAATTCAATTTCGTAGCGGCCGCGCGTCATCATCGCGAAAAGTCCGTAGCTGTTCGCGATGCGAAACGGTTCCAGCGCCTCGACAGGAGTCGCAGGAAACGGCACTGGTCTGACCATCCACACCATCTCGACCAGCGTCACATAGAAAATCCAAGTCAGCATCACTGCACCTACGGCCATCTTCACCGCACCGGCCTGCACGCGCAGTGTCTTGCGCCAGTCTCTCTCGGGAGCTGGCCCGGGTAGCCGCTCTTTTTCCTTGCTCGCGAGAAAATCACTTTTCCAGTGTTGTGGCAGCAAGCGCACCAGAAAGCGATCGTCCAACAGCAAGAATCCCAGCACCAGCACGAGGTAATTCAGAAACGTATAGTTCGCGGAGAGAATGATGCCGATCTGCCAGGGCGTCACGATGAAAAAGCACAGAATTCGCAACCGCCGCGGCAGGAACATCATCCACGCTAGCACCAGTTCCAACGCCAGCGTTCCAAACGCAGTGGTGGCGTGGAACCAGTGCGGCCAGTGCTCCATGTACCAGCCAATCCACGTCGGCAGCGGCCCGTTCTGGTAATACTCATCCAGCGCGGTAAAATTCCTCCATTGCGGATCGCCGCCCATGATCTTCGCCACGCCCGATTCGAAGTAAATCCGGAAGCATTCCCAGACCAGCAGGAATAAACTCGCTCGGGATGGCGGCTCTCTTTCGCCCCACGCCGGGCGCCAGCCGCCCGGCGCAAGAAACAGCGCGATGAATCCTGCCTCGAGCAACATTCCATCCGATTGATACGCGGAAAAATCGCGTGCTGCACTGACAAACGAAAGGAAGCACACAAAGCAAATCGCCAGCATCTGGCGCGGCCAGAAATTCAGCACCAGCAACACGGATGCAATCATTCCCGCCCAACAAATTCCTGTGACCATGTGGCTGCCGCTGGAAAACCACAGCAGCGTTGGCGCATACCAATAACCAACACGGCCGAACTTTTCAGCCACTGCCTGCAGATGTTCGTTAGCGGAGAGAATCCCGTGTGGCCCAATCAATCCGCGGATTTGAAAGACCAGCGAGAAAAACGCGGAGTAGTAGATGAGCCCGAGCGCGCGCAGAAACAGCCAGCGGGGAAGCAGCCGATCCGCTGCGCCATGTTCCGCGTCGAACAGCCAGCGCATCGCCGCCGCAGATGACCAGTCTTTCATCGCCGGTCATTATAACGGGCTGTTTTCCCACCAGCATGCGCCTTATAGACTCACGCAATCCTCCGGTGATAACATTCAAAAGTTGTGTCCCGGTGGGGCCGTGGCGCAGTTGGGAGCGCGCCTCGATGGCATCGAGGAGGTCGTGGGTTCGAATCCCATCGGCTCCACCAAAATCTAAAACCCACCAGATTTTCAATCCAGAATCTGCGGTTACAGAATGGCGCCTACAACACTGCTGCTACTCAAACGCATTTTGGTCGGCGTGCTAGCGGCCGTAGCCCTTCTCTATCTCGGCGACTACTTATCTGTTCGCATTCGCGCGATGCGCCCCAAACCTTCCGACCCATTCGAGTCTCTGAGCACCATGCGTATGCTCGCTATCCCCGAAAAAAACGGCAAGACCGAATACGAAGTCGACTCTCAAAATCCGAATATAACTGTGACGTGCGTCCACTCCCTCTTCCCCCACATGGGCTATTCGCCCTGCTGGTACCTCAAGCCAAAGATCAACCAGCCGATTCCCATGTGATCGCCGCTACACGCCATCTAGTTCCGTCGAGTGATTGTTCGGTCGTCGGGAATTTACTTTTCCGGCGCCTGTTTTGGAGGAATTTCCGCGTAGCCCGGCGCCGCTTGCTTCAGGTTCTCTTCCAACTGCGCGCTGGCATCTCCGATCGTCCAGCGAATCCCACCGCCCAGCAAATTCAGGAAGAACTCATTCTTCCAATTCTCCGGCCTGTCGCCCATCGCCGTATAGAACACGCGCCCCTTCCCGTGCGTGCGCGCCCACGTCACCGGATACGGCGCGCGCTGGTAGCACGCCCCATTCATCGTGTGCGTGTCCAGCGTCAGAATCACATGCATGTCCGGCGCAAAATCTTTCAGCGAATACCATTCCTCCATGAAACTGACCGGCGAAGTTACTCCCGCTAGCCCCGGAAATTTCGGATCGTTCACGATCACATTCGCGGTCTGCAATCGCGGGTCCTCATCCCGCCCATGGGTAATAAATTCCGCGCCCACCATCCGGAGATACGGATCCTCGTTTTCTCCGTGCGCAATGTAGCGGTTCGAACGGTCCGGCGGATCCGGCTGTGTATGAAACGTATCGCTCGCCGCATGCACTCCCGCAAATCCCATTCCTCCGCGCACCGCATCCAGCAACGTCTGCTTGCCTTTCACCGTCATCGGCGGCTTGCCGTCCGTCCCTAACGTCGTGAGATCGCCGGTTGTAAAGAAAACCACTCCGACATACGAATGAAATTCCTTCGACTCGAAAATGCGCCCATCCTTCGTCACACCAACATTGAATCCAAGCTTGTTCCCCAGATCGTTCACCGCGTCGTCTACGATGCACGGCTTCCCACCAATTCTTTTCACGACGTCGTGTTCCCAACCTGATGATTTTGTGAAAACCAACACCGTCTTCGGTTTTGTCCCGAGGAGCGGACTCGAAAGCGTCAGTCCCGCACCCGCCAGCGCCGCAGTGCGAAGGAATTCTCTGCGATTGGAAATGGCATTCATAGACTTCCTCTCATCGGCGCCGTCCAAAGAACAATCCTAATCGTGCCCCTCCGGATGCTCGCACCCCGGGAAAGTTGCAAACACATACTCCCCAGTCCATCCGAGCTCCCTCATCCCCGCTTCCGAAGAGTAATACGCCCCGCTAATCCATCCCTTCAAATTCTCAAAGTGCCCGCGAAGTCCGGAACTCTCTTTCCCATCGCCGCCCGACGAATCCATCTTCGCGGGCTGCGCCGCCGCATCCGTCAAAATCTCATCCACCTGAGCCCCATCCAGAGCAGTAAGTCGTTTTCCAAATCGTCTGCCCGATTCTGCTTCGAACGCCGCCAGCGCATCAATAAAACCCTTCTGATGCTTTTCGTTGTCCACGCTCAGCAGCAAATCGATGAAACGGTTCACGTGTGCCTTCTTCGAGGCCGGCACAATTGCTTCGGCGAGCGCGACCAATGCTTGATCTTGCTGCGAATTCAGGAAAACCGGCTTCCAGTCCGTAACCCCGAGCCATTCCGTCTCCTCGAAAGCCGCGCCAGCCGTCAAGTGCGCGTAAATCGGATGCGAACTCGCCACCAGCGGCCAAGCCGCCCCTGTTCCTACCCCTGCCAGCAACCGCCGCATCACTTCCCGTCGCGTCAGGCGGCCCCTCGCCTCGGCGCCATCTTGGATCACCCGAAGTTCGCTATTCTTCGTCATAACAAATTTCACTACGGTCCATTTTTCCGGGGCGATGGTATCACCCGTACGCAACCCCTAACAATCCTCAACTAGCGAGGCTAATTGATTTTTCCATCGGTAAGTCCATTTAGCGTTATGGTACCGCAGCATTTCCATGCCACCAGCCCATGTCAAGATCGCCCCGCGACCCTCCGCCGCGCTATTTGCATCCCTGGCCATTTTGATGGTCATCGAAATAAGCCAAGCTCTACTTTATTCGACTGCCACGCCCGCCGAATCCGGAGCATAATCTAGTCGACAGCCGAATGATCATCCGAAACCGATTGATTCGGATCTTCCGCAATTGACCCCGCGGAAACCACTTGTTAGCATCCCGCTTCGAATTGGAATTCATGTCCGAGCAAAAAAACCAGTCTTGCGATATCCTCGTCGTCGGCTCCGGCGCCTCCGGAGGCTGGGCCTGCAAGCGCCTCGCCGAAGCCGGCTTGAAAGTCGCACTCCTCGAGGCCGGCCGCCCGCAATCCGACAAAAACTTCACCGAACACAAGCCGCCGTTCGAACTTAAATACCGCAATCAAGCGCCAGAAATCCTCCGCAAGACCCGCCCCATCCAATCCAAATTCGACATCTGCAACGAATATACGCAAGACTGGTTCGTCAACGATCTCAAAGAGCCCTACACCACTCCCGCCGGGCAGCCTTTCGACTGGATGGGCCGCTTGCGCATGACTGGCGGCCGCACCAACGTCTGGGGCCGCGTCAGCCTGCGCTTCAGCGATTGGGATTTCAAGGCTGCCTCGCACGACGGCTACGGCGAAGACTGGCCGCTCAGCTACAAAGACATCGAGCCCTACTACGATCTCGTCGAAAAATACGTCGGCATCACTGGCAGCGCCGAGGGCCTCGAACATCTCCCCGACGGTCAATTCCAGCCGTCCGTCCCGCTCAATTGCCAGGAAACGCTCTTCCGCAATCGTGTCAAAGAAAAACTCGGCCGCGCGGTCATGCCCACGCGCTCCGCCAATCTCACCAAGCCTCTCAACGGCCGCGGCCCCTGCCACTATTGCGGCCCCTGCGAGCGCGGCTGCACGACCCATTCCTATTTCAATTCCGCCTTCACGACCGTGGCCGATGCCCTCGCCACCGGCAACTGCACGCTCATTTCGAACGCCATGGTTTACAAGGTCCTCATGGACCCCGACAACAGTCACGCTCGCGGCGTTCTCTACATCGATCGCAACTCGTGCCAGCCTCGCGAAGTTAACGCCCGCGCCGTCATTCTCTGCGCGCAATCGCAAGAATCTGTCCGCATCCTTCTCAACTCCGCCACGCCGCAATATTCGAACGGCCTCGCCAATTCGAGCGGCGTCCTCGGCCACTACCTCACCGCGCACGTCCGCAGCGCCGGCGGCAGCGGCGAATTTCCTTCCATCCGTTCGAAACCTACTCCCGAAGGCGGCGGTCCCCACAAGCCGCTAGGCATCTACATCGCGCGCTTCCGCAATTTGCAAAACGCACCGCCATACGGAAAATTCCTTCGCGGCTTCGGCTACGAAGGCGAGTCCGCCACCGAATTTACCTGGGACGCCCCAGGCTTCGGCGAGGCCTACAAGAAAGCCCTTCTCGAGCCGCGCAACACCATTGACATCACCGGCTTCGGCGAAGTCCTGCCGCGCTGGGAAAATTTCGTCGAGCTCGACCCCAGCGTAAAAGACATCTACGGAATTCCCGTCCTAAAAATTCACATGTCTGACAGCGAAAACGAACGCGCCATGATCCAGGACATGGGCGACTCCGCCGGCGAAATGCTCGAAGCCGCCGGCGCAAAAAACATCCGCACCTACGCCAACCCCTCCGCCCCGCGCTGGGCTCTTCATGAAGCCGGTATGGCGCGCATGGGCACCGACCCAAAAAAATCCGTCCTCAACCAGTTCCAGCAAACCCACGACGTCAAAAACCTATTCGTCATGGACGCCTCCGGCTTCACCTCCAATCCCTGCCAGAACCCCACCCTTACCATCATGTCTCTCGCCGTCCGCTCCTGCGATTACCTCCTATCGGAGCTAAAGCGCGGCGCCCTCTGAACGATCCGAAGGGACACGCTTCTCATCCGGGCCATAGCTCCGCCGTCCCCCTGATCACACCGGAAGAATCTCGCCAGCCGCCTCGATTTTCTATTTGGTATTTGTTGCGATTGCGCCGCGCCGTGCGCGCGGCTCGTCGCCCATGACAGAAGTAGAATTATCCCGCCTGCCTCTGATGCTCCCGCTCCGCCTCGTCCAGCCACCGCTCCAGCACTTCCGGCGATGGCGCCGCCACTTCCAGAAAGCCCACACCTGCACCCATATTCGGCTGCGAATAGACGATCTTCGACCGGGCTTCGAAAAACGCATCCCCCGCGGAGATTTTCACAAGGACCATCGTTCCCGTCGGGAACGGGTTCATCATGTCCAAATAACAACCGTGCAAGCTCAGCTCGCTTACTCGCGACGCGATACGCACATCAGCCCGCTCTTCAATCAACTCTGCGCTCGCAATGAATGAGTATCTTGGCGAACGTCGTTTCTCTCGGTAGTCGATGTCAGCCTCCGGAGGACTTCCCCTTACCACAATGGTACGCCCGATTGCCCGATTTTCGTCCCCACAGGGTCGTAACCACTTTGAAACGCTTTGGGCCTCACCTGCTCTCCCTTCCTATTCGCGCGGCCATCATTCCATCGTTCAGGCAACCTCTGAACACTCCCCCGATTCAGAGTGGAGTAACAATCATTCTCCGAGACCGCAGCGGGGGAAGCGTGCGAGCCGGCCTTGCCACCTCTGACTCTGTTCTCGAATGAGGTGTCTTCATGATGAGACACAGCAGCTGTCTTATTTCTCTAACCCTCTCGGCCAGTCTGCTTTGGCCTTCGCTCTCCACGGCGCAAGACCAGTCTGCAGCGCAGAATTCTCCCGCCAAAGCGCTGACGTCTAAGGAGCTTAAGAAACGCCAAAGGCAGCTCACCAAAGAGCTTAGCTCTGTGGATGCGGCCTGGCTGCTCGAAGAAGTTCCTGACATCATCACGGGTCAAGAACGACGGGCTTTTCTCGAACTCGGCACTCAAGAAGAACGCGAACAGTTCATAGAAATTTTCTGGCGCAATCGCAATCCCGAACCCGAATTACCCATCAATCCCGTCCGGGAAGAACACTACCGCCGCCTCGCCTACGCCGATGAACACTTCGCCTCAGGCATCGCCGGCCGAAAATCCGACCGCGGTCACATCTACATTATCTGGGGTCCGCCAGATGAAATTGAAACTCATCCGACCGGTGGCACGTACGACCGACCGATGGAGCAGGGCGGCGGCACCACGACCACCTATCCGTGGGAACTGTGGCGCTACCGCCATCTCGAAGGTATCGGTGAAAACATCGAAATCGAATTTGTTGACCCCACCGGTTCCGGCGAATACCACATCACCAAGGATCCTTGCGAGAAGGACGCGTTAGCTCACGTTCCCGGCGCGGGCCCGAGTCTAACGGAAAGCATGGGCCTAACTACCAAGGCCGGTCGCTTCTCCAACTCAAACGGAACCACTTGTCCGATGCCCCTCGGCAGCACGTCCGCCGGCATGAACGAGTTCGACATGCAGGAGCGCTACTTCCGCGTGCAGCGTCCGCCGGAGCGCCTCAAAGATCTAGCCGAGTTGGTCACCGTCCGCGTCGTCCACACCGAAATCCACATGGACTATCGCGCCGACTTCTTTCGCGTCACTAGCGGCACCGTCCTCGTTCCCATCACCGTGCAAATCCCCAACCGCGACCTCAACTTCCAGAGCAAACAAGGCATTTATTCCGCGGTTTTGAACCTCTATGGCCGCATCACCACACCCGGCGGAATCGTCGTCCAGACCTTTGAAGATGCCATCTCCCGCGATTTCCCCGAATCGCTGTATCCGTCCTCGCTAAGCCTCTCCTCCATCTACCAAAAATCCGTCCCTCTCCGTTCCGGCCTCTACCGCCTCGATCTCGTTGTCAAGGACACGCTGAGCGGCAATCTCGGCGTATTCAACAGCGCCCTGCGCGTCCCGCACTTTGAAGACGACAAACTCGATGCCAGCTCCTTAATCCTCGCCGATCAGATGGAACCCGTGCCAACCAAGCAAATCGGAACGGGCCAGTTCATCCTCAACTCCTACAAGGTGCGCCCGCGCCTCAGCCGGGAATTCTCCAGCGCCGACAAACTCGGCATCTTCCTTCAGCTCTACAATTTGAAACTGGACGCTGGCTCACATAAGACCAACGTCTCTGTGGGTTACCGCATCACCAAAGACCAACACGAAATTTGGCAAGCCGTCGAAGCACCGGATCAATTGCATCAAAGCGGCGAACAACTGACCATCCAGCGTTATCTTCCGGTGGCTTCGCTCGCGCCGGGTCGCTACACCATCGAAGTCACCGCCATCGATCTGCTCACCAACGAGACGGTCATTCGCACCGCGGAATTCACAATCAAGGCTGTATCCGATGCGAAGCCGGCCTCGACTCGAACTCCTGCTTCCTAGTGTCCGCCGTTTCCGCGCCTGCTACCGCCTCCCTGGCTCGCAAGTCGGTTCTCCTGAATGACCGCGTGGCCATTCCTCCTGGTTTTCACTCGTCCGCTCAAGTGGTACTATCCTCCCTCTCTGAACTCAGGTCCTTCAAACCACACAGAGGAGGGCACGCCCATGTTTCGCAAGCTCGTAAACACCACCGATGATTTTGCCGTGACCGTTCTTCGCCTGTTCCTTGGCGTTGTATTTTTCGCCCACGGCGCGCAGAAAACTCTGGGCTGGTTCGGCGGCTACGGTTTTTCCGGCACCATGGGATTCTTCACCCACCAGATGGGCATTCCCGCTCCGCTTGCTGCCTTGGCCATCGCCGCGGAATTCCTTGGCGGCATCGGTTTGCTGCTCGGCTTTCTCGGTCGCATCGCCGCCTTTGGCATTGCCTGCAACATGGTTATCGCCGTCTTCATGGTCCACCAGCATTTCGGTTTCTTCGCCAATTGGACCGGCCAACAGAAGGGCGAAGGCATCGAATATCACATCCTGGCGATCGCCATCGCCCTGGCCATCATGATCAAGGGTTCCGGCGCCCTCTCCGTCGATCGCGCGCTCTCAAAATCCTGATTGTAGACAAGCTCCGTCGTGACCGCTGCGGCTTCGCCCACTAGATCGGCGGTACCATCCGTGCTGCGAGGCCCTCTCGCTTGCGATGCCACAAGAAACTTGGGAGAATCGAGCTGGGGTCAGGGAGGCCGCTAGAAATGAAAAATTCTCTTCGATTGCTCGCCGTACTTCTTTTCGCTTCGGGAATTTGCGCCGCGCAGGACGTCGTTAACGCCGTCCACGGCACTGTTACCAAAGTTGATTCCGCCTCGAAGACCGTCGTAGTCAAGACTGCGGACGGCACCGAGCACACCATCAAGTTTGCCGACAAAACCGTCGTTGCCGGTGCCGATGTCACCGCCGACGCCGCCAAGGATTCCTTCCATGGCCTTAAGGAGGGCTCCGAAGTCGTCGTCCACTACACCGTGAAAGGCTCCGAAAAGACCGCGGTCGAAGTGGACAAAGTCGGCAAGGACGGCATGAAAGCCGCAGAGGGCACCGTGACCGAGCTCGATCGCGGCACGAAAGTGGTCGCCGTCAAAACTGCCGATGGCACCGTCCAGACTTTTAAAATGTCCGACCATGCCGTTGCCGACGCAGGGAAGGGCATCGGAAAGGGCGCTGAGAAAACCGCGAAGGTCACCGTCTACTACACGGAAGAGTCTGGCAAGAAAATCGCCCACTTCTTCGAGAAGCTCTGAAGTTTACGCAATACTGATCCGAGAGGGCAGCCGCCTGGTCGTCGAGGCGGCGACCTCCTTTGTTTGCCATCTTGTGGTACATTTCCCGGCATGCAGGGTCGAGCTAACTTCCGGCACGCAGCCTTCCCCGCCGTTTTGCTCCTCGCGGCCCTGTGTGCATTTGCCGGTTCCAAGGACAAGGAACCCGCGCCACGCTTCAACGCCATCACCACCACCGGTGAAAAACTCACCAACGACACCGTTAGGGGCAAAGTCGTGCTCCTCGAATTCTGGACCACCTGGTGTAGCTACTGTGCCGGGGAAGCCGCTTTCGTGGACAAAATTGGCCGCGAGTTCGCCGATAAGGGCCTGATTCTTCTCGCGATCAACGTTGGTGAATCCAAGAAGACCGTCAAGAAATATCTCGACCAGCACCCGCGCAACTGCAAAATCGTCTTCATGGAAGACACCAATCTCGCCGCCATGTACGCCGCCACTGTCTACCCCATTTATGTCGTGGTGGACCGCGACGGTTTCATCGCCGGCACCCAGCGCGGCGCGGGCGGCGAAGACGCCCTCCGCAGGCTCCTCGCCCGCACTGGCCTCGAATCCCCGGACACCGACGACTCGAATTAGCTCCGCCGCCTGGCCGTCCACCCAGCGGGCATTCTTTGTTATATTCTCCACTTAGAATATTCCTTGACAAGAATATATGCGCTCAGGCATATTCGAAGCCGCGATGATTGCCACGTTCCGCGCTCTCGCCGAGCCCAACCGCCTACACATCGTCGAACTCTTGCGCCGCGGCCCCCGCCCCGTCGGCCACCTGGCCCGCCGCCTCCGTCTCCGCCAGCCCCAGGTCTCCAAGCATCTCCGCGTTCTCAACGCCGCCGGTCTCGTTCACGTTCGCGTGGACGCCCAGCGCCGCATCTATGCCTTGCGCCCCGCCCCGCTTCAGGAACTCGAACTTTGGCTGGAAAAGTACCGCCGTCTTTGGGAAGACAACTTCCAGCGCCTCGACGCGCTTCTAGAAGGCCTGAAGGCCAGCGGCCGCAAAACGCGCAAGAAGAAACACGCACACCCCCAGCGGTAAGGAGAGACAACCCGTGAGAAACATTGGAGCACTCAAAGTCACCACCCCCACCGACCGCGAGATCGCCATGACGCGCGTCTTCAACGCCCCCCGCTCCCTCGTCTTCGACGCCTTAACCAAGCCCGCATTGATCAAGCAGTGGCTGACCGGCCCGCCCGGCTGGACCATGCCCGTCTGCGAGATTGATCTCAAAATCGGCGGCGCTTATCGCTTCCAGTGGCGCGGCCTCGACGGCACCGTAATGGGCACGCGCGGCGTCTTCCGCAAAATCACCCCGCCCGAAGGCTTCGTCGCCACCGAACGCTTCGACGATCCCTGGTACCCCGGCGAGGGCCTGATCACCTACGTCCTCGTCGAACAGGCCGGCAAAACCACGCTCACCCTAACGGTTCTTTACGAGTCGCGCGAAGCTCGCGACGCCGTCCTCAAGACTCCTATGGACCAGGGAGTCTCCATGAGCTACGACCGCCTCGAGCAACTCTTGGCGTCGCTCGCCTGACGGCTCGTGGCGCATCTTGCGAAGATGAACAAAGAAGTTGGTTAATCAATTAAAGAGGAGAGCAACATGCAAAAAATCACACCGTTTCTGTGGTTCGACGGCCAAGCCGAAGAGGCCATGAATCTCTATATTTCCATTTTCAAGAATTCGAAAATCGTGAGCATGTCTCGAGCGGGTGAGAACGGGCCAGTCATCGGGGGAACCTTCATCCTCGATGGTCAAGAATTTCTCGTACTAAACGGCGGCCCGCAATTCTCTTTCACTCCAGCCATCTCGCTCTTCGTGAACTGCGAAACGCAGCAAGAAGTGGACGACCTCTGGGAAAAGCTCTCCGCCGGCGGCGAAAAAGGCAGATGCGGCTGGCTCAAGGACAAATTCGGCCTCTCCTGGCAGGTCATCCCTTCCCTCTTAGGCAAGCTGATGCGCGACAAAGATCCCGAGAAAGCAAAGCGTGTCCGCCAGGCCATGATGCAAATGACTAAAATCGACATCCAAGCCTTGCAGCAAGCCTACGGCCAAAAATAGCGCAGAGCCTTTTGCTCTGACGCCTTCTCTTTCTTTGGCGCAATCGTGCCCGCATTTGTCCTGGCCGGTCTTCCTACCGGCCACCTTGGGAACAATCCTCCAAGTCTGTTCCAACCTAGGCAAGAGCCAGCCCCACTCCCGTATCCGCTATAGCCTTTGATTTCCCCACGTTGATCTCGAATCGTGAAGTCTCTCCGCCACATCTAAGTACATAGAGGCGCAAGAAAATGCGAAATCTCATCCTACAAGTAATCGGGGGCGCGGTTTTGGCCGCGGGCATCGGTCTGCCAGCCCAAGCGGCGGACGTGCCGCGCCAAGCGTCCCCCGGAACACTCAATTACGTGGAAGGGCAAGTGTCCATGGCCGGGCAAACCCTCGATGCCAAGTCGGTTGGCTCCGCGCAACTGCAGCCCGGTGAATCCCTGACCACGCGGAACGGAAAGGCGGAACTGCTGCTCACTCCCGGCGTTTTTTTGCGGCTGGGTGACAACAGTTCGGTGGAGATGATCTCACCGAACCTCACCAATACCGAAGTGGAGATACATCAGGGCGAAGCGATGATTGAAGTGGCCGAAATCTACCCACAGAACAATCTTCGCGTGGACGAGGACGGCGTCACAACGCGCCTGATGAAAAATGGGCTTTACGATTTTGATGCCAATCAAAACGATGTGCGCGTCTACAAGGGCGAAGCTCTAGTGAGCGTGGGAGACCGCGTCGTGAAGCTGAAGGGCGGCCGGCAACTCACGCTCGATGACGCGGAACGAAAGCCGCAGAAGTTCGATAAAGGGCAGTTTGAAGCGGGCAGCCTCTACCAGTGGGCCAGCTTGCGCTCCTCCTATGTCGCAGAAGCCAATGTGGATGCCGCTGCGCCGTATGCGGGCGGCGGATTCTACTACCCCGGTTGGAACTGGGATCCGTGGTTTGACGCTTACACTTGGATTCCCGGCGACGGAATTTTTTGGAGTCCCTTCGGCTGGGGCTTCTATTCACCCTTCTACGTCTATGATTCGCCGCTCTTCTTCGGCGGCTATGGTTTCGGCTACGGCCGCTACTATCATCGCTTCGGACCTAACTACCGCGGTTGGGGTCCGGGGCCGCATTACTACGGAGGATTTAGCGGAGGCCGCTATCACGGCGGCGGCTATGGCGAGCGAGGATTCACCGGTGGTTACCACGGCGGTGGTGGTGAACTTCACGGTGGCAGTGGTGGATTCCACGGCGGCGGCGGGTTCCATGGTGGCGGAGGCCATGGCCACTGACGGCTGACTGCTTACAAAGGGGACGGCAAGAGAGAGAGCCGGGGCCCACCAGCGCCCCGCCTTTCTTTTTGCGTCCGTGCCTACCCCGGCGAAACTCTCCCTCCATCCGCTGGGTGCGAGCTTCACGTCCCCCATCTCGAATTTCCACTTTTGAATTTCTAGTTTCTCTTTTGGCTACCCCGGATGCCCCGTCTGTGCCCCCTTGCGAGCCGAATCTCGCCCCAACTGAGCACGCCCTTCCGAACCGCGGAGCTGGCCGCGATACCTGTAGGGCGTGGTTCCGACCGATCGCAGGAACGCGCGCCGCATCGTGTCCGTACTGGCGAATCCGCAGGCGGCCGCGATTTGTTTGAGGCCCTGGTCCGTTCTCTCCAGCCGCTGGCGCGCCGCTTCGGCTCGCATTTGCAAAACATAGTGCGACGGAGTTTTTCCCAGCTCGCGCGTGAACACACGCTCGAAATTCCGGACGCTCATTGCGGCTCGGTCCGCCAGCTTCTGTACGGACAGATTGTTAGCAAGGTTTTCCGCGATCCATACCTGAAGCTCATGTATCGCCTTCATTTCCGATGCCTGCGCCGACAAGGAGGCGCTCAGCTGCGTTTGTCCGCCGGGGCGGCGCAGGAACAGAACAAGCTCGCGCGCTATCTCATGAGAAACCCTGCCACCGCAATCCTCTTCAGCCCACCCAAGCGCCAGATCGATGCCCGCTGAGATTCCGGCGGAGGTGTAGATGTTCCCATCGCGGACCCAGATCGGATTGAATTCCACATGCACCTGAGGATAGCGACTTGCCAATTCGCGTCCGAATTTCCAGTGCGTGGTTGCTCGCTTCCCATTCAGCAAGCCCGCCTCGGCCAATAGAAACGACCCAACGCAAACCGACCCCAATCGGCGGACGACAGAGGCCATCTTCCTCATCCATGCGAAAAGAGCAGCGTCGTGCACAGTACGCGTTCCCAGTCCACAGACGAGAAGAACTGAGTCGACTCTTCCTTTGACATCCTGGAAGCGCCCCTGCGCAGTGAAAGAAAGTAGTCCTCCTTCGCCTTGAACTTTCAGATCCGCTGTGTTGCTTACGATCTCGACCTCATAGACGGTCCTGCCAACCAGGCGATTGGCGGCACTAAAAACCTGGATCGGTCCAACGAGATCAAGCTCGTCTACGGGCGGCACTACAACGACGACGATTCGCCTTCTCTTGAGGCGCGCACCTCCGTGCTGGCCCGTGGTTGAGCTTGTCTTCGACATTTGTCCGTCAAATATGCAATGGGAACGGTTTCCCCGCAAGCAGAGGGCGATGTTTTGGCGGAAAAGGTCTGACTTCTGTCGATATGCGGCAGTTCACTGTCAGTAGAATCCAGCGCTTGTCGAGATCTTGAATCTGTGACCAACGATGCATTTTGGCCTCTCGCCGGCTCGCCAGTAACGGAGGCGTTCAGCGCGCGTGAGTGGAGTGGTCGACGACGGACGAAGTTTTTCGAGCCTTGAATCTGACACTGCGTGCCAAATAGAACTCTCGAGCTTGTTCTGGCTTTCACGCCGATTTTGGTTTCGCCAATTTCGGCGCAGACCAGGTCTGTTCCCTTGACTCGAACCGGTGCAAGCATCGTTGTCCACGTGGCGATAGGTGGAAGGACCCGGCACCTTCTCTTGGACACCGGTGCCGGCTTAACCGTGGTGTCCCCTGCTACCGCAGGCTGGTCTCCCTTGGATCTAAAGAAGTCACGCTCGCACCGCTCGGCCGTGGGGCTTGACGGCGTAATTCACTCAGTGGGCAGTACTACGGCAACGCTGGAGTTTGGCCAGACCATCATTATTACGTCGGCAGCCGTCGTGGACTTGAACCCCCTTTGCAAGGCGCTGAACATCAAGCTGGACGGCATATTGGGTCAGGATGTCTTGTCACAGTTCTCTCGCGTCACCATTGACTATAAGAACAGACAACTCATTCTTGAAAAGTAGCGGACGCAGGCGGGGTTTTCCACGACGGGAGGAACTACAATGACGATGATTCGCCTCCGCTTGGAAGCGCGCAGTTCCGAGCTGCCCTGGGGTGGATCTACTCTTCGGCATCTCGCCGTCAAACATGCAAGGGGAGCGGTCCTCCGGCAAGCAGTGGACGTTCTTTTGGCGTAAAACGTCTGATTTCTGTCGGTAAACGGCGGTTCATTCTCATTAGAATCCAGCGCTTGAGATGGACATTCCGATCGTGAGGATGCGGCGCCAGGTTCGTCAAGATCCCAGATTGCGTCCATCCCGCTTTCCTGAGGAAAGATCATGAACCATCGTTGGACCTCCGAGTCCGCGCGCTAACCGGAGTACTTCAAAACTCCACGGTCCGTACACGGGCGTCTCGATCCTGCGTTCCCAGCACGGGGACACTTTCGACTGACGGCTGACGTAACGAGCGAGGCCCCGTCTAATGAAGCAGGAGACGAACGCAATGAAGGAAACGGCACAGCAATACATTCAGCGGATCACCGCACATGTGGACGGGAAGCAGCCTCTGGCAGTTCTGGCCGCTACCGCAAAGAAACTCGAGCGGCTAATCAAAGGCGTGCCTGCAGGCAAACTGCGCAAGCGCCCGGCTGCGGACAAATGGTCGATTGGCGAGATCATAGCGCATCTTGCTGATGCGGAAATCGTCATTGGTTTCCGTCTCAGGATGGTTCTGGGCGCTCCCGGGACTCCCATCACAGCCTACGATCAGGATTCCTGGGTGACCAGTGGGCATTACGAGAAGCGCGATCCGCGGAAGTCCGTCGAGCTGTTTCGCGTCGTCCGCGAGGCTAACCTGGCCCTGCTCAAGTCTTTGACGGCCGAGCAGTGGAAACACTACGGTATGCATTCCGAGCGCGGACAGGAAACGGTCGAGCATATTGTCCGCATGACCGCCGGCCACGATCTAAACCACCTCCAGCAGATCGAGCGTACCTTCCCGGCCAAACATTAGTCGATGGCGCGGCCCGTCCCAGGAAGTTTTCGAAGTTTGCGGCAAATTCGGAGTCAAGCTCTTGGCCGTCGCGGAGCGTCTTGAAGAGGTACCTGTCAGGCGGCAGGCCGCCGCCAACAGTCTCCGTTACTCCCATTTGTCTCGAAGCTGTGAATCGAAGAGGTCCCGCCGATCGAGAGACACTGCCGGCCGTCACCCAACTATCGAATCACGGCCACTAGCCCTTCCAGACGTACTTCCCGCAAGGGCAAGGCACCGTCTCCGTGGGGTCTTTCTTGGCCAGTGCTTGCCGGCAGACAGGACAATTTCTTCGCCACATATTGAATCAACCTTTTCCTCAACTTACACGGTGCAACGCGGGTGGGCCTTCATACGGACCGATCCCTGCGTAAGATTTTTCTTGCTGTTGAAGTCCGGTGAGAAGCGCCAGCGCCTCTCCGCAGGTCGTGATCTCCTGGGTCAGCTCATAAAACTCCGCAGAGTCCTTGGCCGTGCCCCGTCTTCGGATGTGCGCATCTACCGAGAGTTCGAGAATTTGTTCTATGCTTTTGTTCGCGAGCTGCGAATTTGTTTTCATCATCGCTTGGACTTCTTTCTCCAACTACAGTAGCTAATACGAGAAACCTAAATCCGCCGTCGCAGCCTTAGCTTCCTCGAACAACTAATCCTAGAGCGGTTCACAATGCTTCGTCTATTCCATATCGGTCACGTTCCAAGATTTGAAATGGGGCAGGCATTGGGTTGAATCTATCCCGTATCGTTTAAGGTGAACGTGCTGCGCGGTGCGCGGCCGAAGGCCTTAAGCCGGTGGTATGCTCCGTCGTGTGCTGGCATCCCAGCCACGGAGGTCACACTATGAAGCTGTTAGCTGCCTTGGGTGTTCTGCTATTCGTTTCCATCCCCGCTCACGCACAAGCGGCGAAGTCTTGCGAAGAGCTGAAAGATGAAATCACCAAGAAGTTGGACGCAAAAGGCGTCAAGGGCTACACCCTGGAAATCGTCGCGAAGGACAAGGACGCGGAAGGCAAAGTAGTCGGGACGTGCGACGGCGGAACCAAGAAAATCATCTATACCAAAACGTTAGCCCCCGCCGAAACCCCGGCGAAAGACGCTGCCAAGCCCTGACCTCGGATTGTCCAGCAGAGCGGGGCGAAGCGCCGGAATTTCTCGGCTCGATTCTGCTGCCGGCTCCTGGTTTAGTTTTCTCATTTGCGTCTTGCAACATGGCGGGTTCCCCCGAGTCTAGAGACAATGCCGGCCATCAGCGAACTGTTGTATTGGGGCGCCTAGCCCTTCCAGACGTACTTTCTGCAGGGGCAAGGCGCGGTCTCCGTGGGACGTTTCTTTGCCAGCGGTTGCCGGCACACGGCGCAATTTCTGTGCCATATATGGAATCAGTTTCTACTTCAGCGAATACGATGCAGCGCGGCCGGCCAGGTCATGCTGTCCGATCTGTGCGTAGAATTCTTCCGGATGTTGAAGTGTTGTGAGAAGCTCGAGCGCTTTCCCATAGACTGCTATCGCTTCGGTTAGATGGTGAAACTCCGGAGAGTCCTTGACCGTGCCCCGTCTTCGGATGTGCGCATCCGCCGACAGCTCCAGGATACGCAGTATGCTTTTGTCCGCTGGATCCGAGTTAGGTTTCATCATCGGCTCGGCCTCCTTCTATAATTAGGGCGCAAGCCTCCGACTTTTTGAATAAGGGAAATCCTCCAATCTGCTGTGTTTTATCATGTAGGAGGAATTCAGGTGAGCAGCGGAACCTCGGGAGCGAACCATCACTTTAACTCTAGGTTTTCAGCCCCATTTGCACTCAACGATCAAACGTTATTCCGTCCTTTCTTTTCAATCACTTACGAATTGCCCATTCTCTATCCCCTTTGTTTTGACATTCATCCATCCGGGATTCAGACCTTCCGACTTTCGGACGCCCTTTCCTTTCCACCGCCAGTCCCATTGCGGCCCAACCCCCTTGGTGCCACAATTGCCATTGGCGCGACATTTCTTCGCTCTCCGGGGAAACAACTCCGCCCTCCCCGGTGTCTAACCATAAAGAGCGGACATCGGGGACAGCTCGACAAGGATCCCCGTTGCAAGTCGTGCCTGAGTCTACCGTTCTAAAGGTAGGCCGATCAGCAGGGTGGCCCGCCATTCAGCAGCGGGTCGGAAAGGCCGGCAGTGTCCGATTGGGCTAGTGCCCTTAGCTGGGGCCGCGATGAAGCCGAACTCGTCCACGAGCTGCAAGCCGGCTCGGAGACGGCCTTCGACTGGCTCGTCACGCACTATCATGCGCCGGTCTATAACCTCATTCTCGGCATGCTCGGCGATACCTCCGACGCCGCCGACGGCGCGCAGGAAGTTTTCTTGAAAGCCTTTCGCGGCATCCGCAGTTTCCGCCAGGGCAGCTCTTTGAAAACGTGGCTCTACCGCATCGCCATCCGCGAGGCGCTTAATCACAAGCGCTGGTTCAAGCGCCATCTACAGAAAAATGTTTCCATTGACGCCGAACCGGAAGAAGGCCACGCCCGCATCGAGATCGAGGATCTCGGCGCCACGCCGTTCGAGCTGCTGGCTTCCCGGGAAATTCAAGTCGCGGTGCAGGGCGCGTTGCACCAGGTGCCGGACGTGTTTCGCAGCGCCGTGATTTTGCGCGACCTCGAGGGGCTCAGTTACGAGGAAGTCGCGGAAGTCTTGGAATGCAGCGTCGGCACGGTGAAGTCTCGCATCCTTCGCGGACGCCGCGCCTTGAAAGAGATTCTCGAACCGCTGTTGTTGGAGGCGAATGCGCACCATCCACACGCGCAAACGTCTTCGCACGGCTCCGTTTCCGAGCCGCAACCATCGCCGTTCACCGATGCATTCACCGCGGCGCGGCGTATCACAACGTCTGAACAAAGTACGTCCCCGCGGGCAAGCTCTGCGGGCGAGGGTCTCCCATGAAGTGCAACACGGTACGAACCAAACTGGCGGGTTATCTCGATGATGCTGTGACCGGCGCCGCACGCGTCGAAGAACGCATTGAGATTCGCGAGCATCTCGAAGGTTGCAGCGTTTGCCGCGCGGAGCTCCAGAAATTCCGCAAGCTGGCGGTCCTATTGTCTCGCATGCCCAAGAGCCTTCCCCCTGCCGGCCTGGCAGTACGCATTAAGGTGGCCGCCGCGCAGGCCCACCATTCGCACGATTGGCCCAGCCGCTTGCGCCGCGTAAAGGACCGCGCGGAAATTCTGCTCGATAACGTTTTTCGGCCGCTCACTCTTCCGGCCACCGGCGGTTTCTTTTCCGCCATTCTCGTTTTTGTGCTTGTCTTCCAGATGATCGTGCCCGGCATCACCGTCCGCGCCGTGCAGAATGACGTGGCACTCAACTTGATGCGTCCTGCCGAGTTGCTCACGCTTTCCGACTATCCGCAATCCTGGTCGCAGGACCAGAGCGAAGTGGAGCTTTCGCTGCCGCATGGGCTTCTCATTGACGTCACCGTGGACGCGCATGGTCAGATGACCGATTACCAGATTCTCTCCGGCCCCAACAGCGCCGAACTGCGCCGCCAGCTCGATCAAATGCTGCTCTTCTCCCGCTTCAGCCCGATGCTCAGTTTCGGCCGGCCCACCGCCGGCGGCCACGTCGTGCTCAGCTTCAGCGCCGTGCACGTCCGCGGCTGATTCCGCGCACCATGAAAAATTTCCGGTTTTTCATGGCCGCTGCGATTATTACGCTCCTCTTCGTTCTCGCCGCCATCCCGCAAAATCATCCGCCCGCCGCGGACGCGCCGCTTGCCGCGCAATCTTCGTCAGTCTCGCCGAGTTCCGCTCAACCTTCCGCTGCCGCGCCGAACTCCACACCTCCTTCCACGCCGGACCATCTCTCCGTGCGGCCTTCCCCGACGGAGCAATCTCTCTTCGACAACGCCAATCGCGAGCGAGCAAAGGAAGATCTGCCGCCGCTGAAGTGGAATGCTCTCCTCGCTTCCGCCGCTCGACATCACGCCGAACTCATGGCGCAGCACAGCGCCATCTCCCACCAATTCCCGGGCGAGCCCGCCCTCGTCCAGCGCATCGCTGCCGTGGGCGCGCGCTTCTCCACTGTGGCGGAGAACGTCGCTGCCGGCCAGGATGCCGGCGACATTCACTATGGGTGGATGCACTCCCCCGGCCACCGCGCCAACATTCTTGATCCAAAACTCACCGCGCTGGGAGTTGCAGTTGTGGAAGCGCGGGGGAGATTATTTGCAGTGCAGGATTTTTCGGTGGCCGTGCCGGAACTGAATTTCGATGAGCAGGAAAAACAGGTCAGCGCATTGCTCAAAGCACGCGGACTTGTCTCGGTGGGCCAAACGGAGAACGCCCGCAAAGAATGCGCCAACCAAGGCGTGCCGGTTGGAAATCGCGCCATGTCCATCGTGCGTTTTGAAGCGCCGGACCTTGGCAAATTGCCGGAAGGCCTCGAACGAAAAATTCATAACCAGGAATTTCACCGCGCCGAAGTCGGCGCGTGCGCGCCGATGCAAGAAATGAATTTTCCAGTCTACCGCATTGCGGTCTTGCTTTATTGAAGAAGCAGAACGGAAATTCCGGTATCTGTTGCGCTAAATAAATTGTTGCATCAAGGAACGATAGGAAATAGACTTCTGGCTTACGCCAATGAACAACGCCTGCCCCACGTACTGGTTCCGATTTAGCGGTCCACCCAACTAGGTGGCGGGGGGCGTTTCTGTAAGCGAATCCAGAAAAAAGATTCGGCCCACTCGCAGCGAGTGGGCTTTTTTTATTTTTCAGGAGATTATTCTTGCAAAAAGTTTGAAGAGATAAAAAGAAATGAAGAGCAGAAAAAACAGTTGAGAGGACAGAGCCATGATTATTTCGATGAAGCTGCATGCGACGCGCGAAGAGATTGATGAAGTGCGCAAACAAGTCGAGCACTTCGGCTACAAAGTGCATTCGATCGAAGGCGAAGAGCGCGTGGTCATCGGCGTTGTTGGGGTCGGCGACGTGACCGCGTGTTTCGAATCGGTCGAGGCCATGCCGCAAGTGGAAAAGGTTGTACGCATCTCCGCGCCATACAAATTTGTGAGCAAGGAGTTTCGCGCGGGAAAGACGCGAATCAAAGTCAACGGAACGGCCATTGGCGGCGACGAATTTGTGGTGATGGCGGGACCATGCTCGGTGGAATCCGAAAAGCAAATCATGCAGGCCGCGGAGGGAGTAGCGAAAGCCGGCGCGAAAATGCTGCGCGGCGGCGCGTTCAAGCCGCGGACGTCGCCGTACGATTTTCAGGGGATGGAAGAAGAAGGGTTGAAGCTGCTGCAAAAAGCCAAGAAGGCCACGGGCCTCGCAATCATCACGGAAGTGATGAGCGACCGCGACGTGGATCTCGTTGCGAACTATGCGGACGTGATGCAGGTGGGCGCACGGAACATGCAGAATTTCATGCTGCTAAAAAGTCTCGGAAAATGCGGCCGTCCAGTTTTGCTGAAGCGCGGTCTGAGCAGCACGGTGAAAGAATTACTAATGTCCGCGGAATATATTACGGCGCACGGGAATCCCGACGTGATTCTGTGCGAGCGGGGAATCCGCACGTTCGAAACGGTCACGCGAAACACCTGCGACATCGCGGCAATTCCGGCGCTCAATGAACTAACGCATTTGCCGGTGATTCTCGATCCCAGCCACGCGACAGGGAAGCGCAGCCTGGTGCCCGCGCTTTCCCGCGCCGGCGTCGCTATCGGCGCCGACGGATTGATCGTGGAAGTGCATCCCGCCCCGGAGAAAGCCATCAGCGACGGCGCACAGTCTCTGGACCTCCCGCAATTCCAAAAAATGATGAAGGAGCTGGAACCCTACATTCAACTGTGGAATCTTTCCAGGCGGAAAGAAGCAGCTGCCGCGGCCAGTTGAGTCCCCTAAGCGGTGGAAAGAGCTAACGCAGAGGTCGCAAAGGATGCGCGAAACGTCAAAGGAGCCGGACTGGGATAGGACGAGTGGGGCGGGCTTTGCTATTTGAGGTCCGGCAACATTCGAAAGGATTTGTTTTTGCCCCAGCGATAGATTTCAAAATCTCTGTCTAACGTCATGATATCGGCGGATTCGAATTCATCGGCCAAACGAATCAGGCAAGCGTCCGCGAGATCGATCTTGAGGTCGCGATATTTGCGCAACGTCTGTTTTACGCCAGCGGTTTCCCGCGACAACTGGAAGGGAATTTGGAAGATCCCCGCGGACAAAATATAAAATGTGTGACAAGGAACGTTGGAGCGAGAGGGGAAAAGGCGCCAGCCCGCGGTTGCCAAGCGAAAATTGAATTTCGACGAAGAAGGGGGCTACGGCGGCGAGTGGAAGTCGAAATAATGGCGCGCCGCGAGCCGTCCGTTTTTTTCTTGACTTCAAAACAGTGCCTCCATACTATTTCGGTCTAGGCCTAGACTAAAACTATCTACAGCGAGGCTTGGAGGCAACTTCCCAGCGATGAAAAACCGCGAGCAGCGAGACCTCTTTCCCGGCGCCTTGGAGATGATGGTACTTCGAACGTTGAAGCGACAGCCTCTTCACGGGTATGCACTCGCACAGCACATCAAGCGAACGTCGAACGATTTACTCCAGATTGAAGAAGGCTCGCTCTATCCCGCTCTCCAGCGGCTCCTCAAGGAAGAGTTGGTGAAGGCGGAATGGGGCGTGTCGTCCACAAACCGGCGCGTGCGGATTTATAAGCTGACGGCAAAGGGAGCGAAGCACCTGGAGCATGAGGTGTCGCGATTTGAAACGATGCTTGAAGGGATTACCCGGGTTCTAGCGCGGGGTGAGTCATGAACTGGCTGAAACGGATGTTCGCGCGCCGCCGGATCTACGGCGAGCTCTCGGAGGAGATTCGGGAGCACCTTGAGGAGAAGGTTGAGGAGTTGGTCGCGAACGGGATGCCGAGGAAAGAGGCTGCCGCCGCTGCGCGGCGCGAGTTTGGGAATGTGACGCTGGCTGAAGAGGACGGGCGAGAAGTTTGGCGGTGGCCGAGGGTGGAGAACATGATCGAGGATGTTCGCTATGGACTCAGGGTGCTACGCAAGAGTCCGGGGTTTACCGCAATCGCGGTGCTGACGCTGGGGCTCGGGATCGGGGCGAATACCGCGATCTTCAGCGTGGTGAATGCTGTGTTGTTCCGGCCGTTGCCGTTCCGCGATCCCGGACGACTTGTGGTGGTGTGGCACACGCCGCCGCAGAAGAGTTTTCCAGGAGTTACGAAGTTTGTCGTGTCGCCAGCAAATTATCTCGACTGGCGGGGCCAAAATCACGTCTTCGAGCAGATGAGCGCCGTGGGCTTCCGCCGTTTTAATTTGACGGGCGTGGGGCAACCTGAATCGGTGGAAGGGCGCGCCGTATCGGCTGATTTCTTTTCGGTGCTTGGCGTGCAGCCTGTCCTCGGGCGAGGATTTCTTGAAGAAGAAGATCAGCCGGAGCGCGGCAACGCATTGGTGATCAGCTACGACTTTTGGCAAACGCACTTTGGGGGCAGCAAGGATGTCCTTGGAAGCCAGATCAAACTAGACGACAAGAGTTATGAGGTGGTTGGCGTGGCACCGGTCAAGTTTGATTTTCCATATCAGGCGAAACTTTGGGTGCCACTGGCTTGGACGGAGAAGGAACAGGCGGTGCGGGGAAATCACGGCTATATCGTCATCGCTCGACTGAAGCCTGAAATAGAAATGAAAAAGGCCCAGTCCGAGATGGACACGATTTCAGCCCGGCTGGCGCAGCAGTATCCCGCCGACGACGCTGGATGGGGCGCGGTCGTCCTGGGGCTGAACCTGCAAATGTTCCAGCAGGTGGGACCAGCGCTTTTAGTGCTATTTGGCGCGGTTGGGTTTGTCTTGCTGATCGCATGCGCAAACGTTGCGAATCTGACGCTGGCGAAAGCGCTGGGGCGGCGAAAGGAGATCGCTGTTCGCCGGGCGCTGGGAGCAAGCCGGGCGCGCGTCATAAGCCTGGTGCTCACGGAGACGATTCTGATTTCGGTGATTGGCGGCGCGCTTGCGCTTCTGCTCGCCCACTTTGTCATCGAGGCCATTGCAGACTTTATAGGGCCGCAGCTACCGCTCGCTGTGCAGATCGGTTTGGATGGATGGGTTCTGAGCTTTACGCTGACGATTTCCATTTTGACGGGGTTTATCGCGGGATTGGCGCCATCCTGGCATTTGACGAAAACAAATCTGAATGAATCCTTGAAGCAAGGCTTGGGCAAGACGGACGCCGATTCAAGCGGCGGGCGAGCGCGAAGCGTATTTGTAGCAGCCGAGGTGGCGGTATCGCTAGTGCTTTTGATTGGAGCAGGGCTGATGATCCGAACGCTCTATTTGTTGAGAAACGCCAACTCCGGCATGGATGCGCGGAACGTCTTGACGGTGACCTTGGGCATTTCGAGCGAGAAGTATGCCACCGTTGCGCAGCAAAACGGGTTCTTCAATCATGTGCTGCAGCAGATCCGCGCGTTGCCCGGCGTGGAGTTCGCCAGTGCGGTCGACAGCCTGCCGCTGCAAGGAGGTTCGATACAACCGGTGGCTGTGGAAGGGCAACCCGTCGTTCCGATGGCGGACCAGCCAGAGGTTCCGGTGCGCCTCATCGCTCCCGGATATCTGCGAGTGATGAGAATTCCGCTGAAGCAGGGCCGCGACATTACGGAGGCGGATAATGCGAATGCGAGGCCGGTGATTCTGGTGAGTGAGTCCTTTGCGAGACGGTTCTGGCCGAATGAAAATCCAATCGGCAAGCATGTGAAGCTAACGTTTTTGCCGGGAGAGGCTAGCGAAGTCGTGGGGGTGGTCGGCGACGTGAGGCTGAACGGGTTGAGCATCACAGAACCGGTGCAGTCGGTTTATCACGTGATGGCGCAGAACCCGGAGACCACGTTCATGAGACTGGCCGTGCGCACCGGGGTACCGCCGGCGAGCCTGACGTCCGCGGTAACGGAAGCGATCCATCGAGTCGATGCGGATGAGCCTGTGGTCGGCGTGCAAACCATGGAGGCGGTCGTAGACGAGTCCATCGCGCAGAACCGCTTGAACATGATTCTGCTGAGCGCGTTCGCGGGACTGGCCCTGGTGCTGGCAAGCATAGGAATTTACGGCGTTCAGGCCTATGTGGTGCGGCAGCGAACGCGTGAAGTTGGAATTAGAGTGGCGATGGGTGCGCAGGCAGCGGAGGTTTTCCGGCTGATCATCGCGCAGGGACTGCGGCTGGCAACAACCGGAATTGTTATTGGGCTCGCTGCCTCCTTCTCACTGACGCGCTTGATGGCAAGCCAGCTTTACGGCTTGAGCGCGACGGATCCGTGGACGTTCATCGGCGTGTCGATTGTATTGCTGATGGTGGCACTTGCGGCGTGTTTTATTCCGGCAAGACGCGCCACGCGGATTGATCCGGTGGTGGCGTTGCGGTACGAATGACGGATTTTGCGGAAGACTTGACGGGATCATACGGGTTCTAGCGCGGGGTGAATCATGAATTCGCTGAAACGGCTGTTCTCGCGTCGCCGAATCTATGGGGAGCTCTCGGAAGAGATTCGGGAGCACCTCGAAGAAAAGATCGAGGAATTGGTTGCGGACGGCATGCCGAGAAAAGAAGCTACGGCGATGGCTCGCCGCGCGTTTGGGAATGTAACACTAACCGAGGAAGATAGCCGAAACGCCTGGCGCTGGCCGTCTGTGGAAGATTTTCTCGCGGACGTGCGCTACGGCCTGCGCGCACTGCGGCGCAATCCCGCGTTTACCGCCATCAGCTTGTTGACGATCGCGATCGGAATGGGGGCCAACGCGGCGGTATTCAGCGTTGTGAACAGCGTGCTGCTGAAGCCGCTGGACTATCCGAGGCCGCAGGAATTGGTGGCGTTGCGCCAGATCGCACCGGGGGCGGCAGGACTAGCGGATTTTGAGAATGGTCTGCTCCTCTCGCCCTCGATGTACTTCACATACGCAGAGCAAAACCGCACGTTTCAAGGTTTGGGCGTATGGGTGCCGGGCACAGCGAATGTCACCGGTCTGGCGGAGCCGGAACAAGTTCGCACGATTGAAGTGAGCGATGGCGTGCTGCAGGTGCTTGCCAGTCCACCCGAAGCGGGCCGCTGGCTATCGTCGGCGGACCAGATTCCGCGCGGTCCAGAACGCGTGATGCTGAGCTACGGGTATTGGCAGCGGCGCTTCGGAGGAGACCGCACGGTGGTCGGACGCAACGTCCTGGTGGATTCGCGGCCTCGGGAGATTGTCGGCGTGATGCCGCAGAGGTTTCGGTTCGTTGATACGGATTTCGACGTAATCCTGCCGCTGGCGTTCGACCGCAGAAAGCTGATCCTGGCGGGATTCGGATATCACGGAATTGCGCGGCTCAAGCCGGGCGTCGCGATTGCGGAAGCCAATGCCGACCTGACGCGAATGTTGCCGATCTGGATGGATTCGTGGTCCAACGGACCTGGATCGAATCCGCATATTTACGAGACGTGGAAAATCACGCCGATGATTCTTCCGCTGAAACAGGAAGTGATCGGGAACGCGAGCGAAGTGTTGTGGGTGGTGACGGGAACGATCGGCTTGGTCCTGCTGATTGCTTGCGCCAACGTGACGAATCTGTTGCTGGTGAAGGTGGAGTCGCGGCAGCGGGAATTGGCCGTTCGCGCCGCGCTTGGCGCGGGTTGGATGCGAATTGTGCGCGGACTTCTCGTGGAAAGCATGATGCTGGGGCTGATGGGTGGTGCTGTTGGCGTTAGTTTGGCTCAGGCAGGCGTGCGCTTTCTGGTGGCTAGCGGTCCGGCGAATCTGCCTCGCTTCTCTGAGATTTCGCTGGACGGGCGGACGCTGGGATTCACTGTGCTTCTTTCGCTGTTGTCCGGCTTGCTATTCGGATTAATTCCTGCTCTGAAATACGCCGGGCCGCGAGCTTCCTTAGCTCTTCGGAGCGCGGGGCGGACAGCGAGCCTGAGCCTGGAAGGCCATCGCGCGCGCAATATTCTGGTCGTTGGGCAGGTGGCGATGGCGCTGGTGCTTCTCGTGAGCGCGGGCTTGATGATTCGAACGTTTCAAGCCTTACGAACGGTCGAGCCGGGTTTCACGGACGCACAGCATCTTCAGTTGATGCGAATCTCGATTCCGAATTCGCTGGTGGCCGAGCCGGAACGAGTCACCCGAATACAGAACGAAATTGCCGATAAGCTGGCGGGGATACCGGGAGTGAGGTCCGTTGGATTCGCTAGCAAAATGCCAATGGAAGGGTTCGACTCGGCGTGGGATGCGATTTATGCGCAAGACAAGGTCTATTCTGACGGCGCAATCCCGCCGCTGCGACTGTTCAAGAATGTTTCTCCCGGTTTTTTTCACACGGCCGGTACGCGGCTGGTCGCGGGACGCGAACTGACATGGACGGAAGTGTACGGCCACAGGCCGGTGGTGATGATTTCCGAGAATCTGGCACGGGAGATGTGGGGCACGCCGTCCGCGGCTCTCGGCAAGCGATTAACGGAATTCCCGGCCATGCCTTGGCACGAGGTGATCGGCGTGGTGCAGGACGCGCGGGAGAACGGCGTCCAGGAAAGCGCGCCCGAAATCGTGTATTGGCCCTCGTTGACGGCCAATCTTTTCGGGCCCGGCGCACTGGACGCAATACGGACGGTGACGTTCGCCATACGGAGCGAGCGCGCGGGCACCGAAAGCTTCCTAAATGAGGTTCGTCAAGCCGTTTGGTCGGTGAACTCGAACTTGCCGCTGGCGTCGGTGCGGACGATGCAGGAAGTCTATGCCAAATCGGTCGCGCGAACTTCCTTCACGCTCGTGATGCTCGGGATCGCCGGGGCAATGGCGCTGGTGCTCGGGATCATCGGCATCTATGGCGTGATTTCCTACACCGTGTCACAACGCCAGCGCGAAATTGGAATTCGTTTGGCGCTCGGGGCGCAGGGTGGAGACGTGCTGCAAATGGTCGTAGGGCAGGGAGCAAAATTGGCGCTGGCGGGTGTGGCGATTGGAATCGGCGTTGCTATGGGATTGACGCCGTTGATGACGAGCCTGCTGTTTGGCGTGTCGGCCCACGATCCGCGGACGTTTGCCGCCGTTGCCGGGCTGCTTATGTTCGTCGCGCTGTTAGCATGTTATATCCCCGCGCGCCGTGCGACGCTCGTCGATCCGATGGTGGCGTTACGATACGAGTGATGATGGTTGTAAAGGAATGGTCTAAGCGACCACACCTGTCTGGCGCCAGGCGAATTACGATGCGGCTAAAGCAAATCCTCTTGTCCAGCCGCCCTTACAGTGATCTCTGCGACGAGGAACAAACAGGGGACGCGACAAGCAGAAACGTACAAGCCTTGTTCGCATCCCCCTTTTTTATTTAGGCGCTATTCGGAGTCCTCATCGCCACCGGTGTGAACTCCTGTGCGAACTTCATTCGATGAGGCCGAACGTGCGGTGCTGGAGCGGAGCAGGGCGGCGGCCCTAAGCTCAGAACCGGCTTCGGCGTTGAGCTGAGTCTGGAGGTGAACGACGGCGCTGGCGCCGGGATCGAGGCGGCCGATTGTAACCACGATCTGGTTGCCAACTTGGGTCGCGCCGCCATCAGGGGATGCGACAAAGGTCACCCCGCTGGGAATCTCGAAAACGGCTTGCGTGCCATTGAGACCGTGCGACGTTTCGTTGTGGGCGGTCAAAGTATAGGTGAGTTGCCCGCGGGGCACCGCCGAATGTGGAGCCGAAAGATGGACATGCAAGAGCTCGGAAAGATCGGGCTTGGTGACCGTGAACTTGTCTAGAAGCGCGGAAGCTCCCGTCGCGGGCGCGGTGACGACATTGCCCGTCGCCGGATCGATCAGCGTATCTGGGATGGGGTCATTTAGGGGTGTTCCATTCACATCCGTGCCGAACGGCGCTGGATTGGCCGGGGTTGCGGACGACGAGGAAGTCAGCGGTTCGGTGATTTGGTAGAGCGTCAGTTGATTGTCTCTCACGATTACATCCGCGAAGGAAAACACCTTGGCCTTGAACTTCTCGGTAATTTTCGGACCGCTGCCCGCGCCGGGGAGAACCGGGGAAAACTCCGCGCTGGTGAGATTGGTGTCCAGCCAAGAGGCCGGCCCGTTGGGGAACATGAACCCTGCGACGGCGGCAGTGCCGGTGGCGGAATCATCCTGATCGACGCCGAGGCCTGAGCCGCGCGCGGGGCCGAGGTCGCCATCGAAATCGCGATTTCCGCCAGCGCCTTCGACGAGGTAGAGCACGCCATCGGGAACCGTCTGACGGATGCCATCAAACACCGTGTCGATGCCCACGGCCGGGCTTCCCGTGGTCACCGGTGCGGCCGCGGCATTCAAAGCACGGATGGGATGGGTCCGTTGATAGTTGTGTTCATGGCCATTGAAGACCATGTTGACGCCGTGGTCTTCAAGGAACTTCGCGACGTTGCGCATCTGCGAATTGCGGACGGTGGCGTTGCCGGAGGAAAACGCCGGCTGATGAAACACCACGATCTTCCACGGCTGAGAGCTGGAATCGAGATCGTTGATTAGCCAGTTGCGCAGCACCGAAGGATAAGCGGAGAAGGCCTGGGGCGCTTCGACGTAGAGCGCCGTATTGTCGAGTTGCCCGCTGAAGATGTGCGGGTTGGCATCGAGAAAGACGAAGTGGGCGCTGCCGGAGTCGAACGAATAGTTGTGCATGTGGTCGATTTGCTGCGCGGCGCCTTTGCCCGAGTCAACCGAGGTGGAAGCACGGTACGCGGCGATCGCCGCGGGCGAAGTGTAGGACTTGCCTTTGAAACCGAAGATCATGCCGTTGGGGGTGACGGAATCGGCGTTCCAGGTGAACTGCGCATCCACTCCGGTGGGGCCGTTCAGCGGGAAATAATAGTTGTTAAAATACGCCATGGCGTCGCCGCCGTCGGTATTGCCTGAGAAACGCCCTGCGCCGTCTCCGCCCAGCATGTTCACGTTGACGCCGGTCGCACCGATGTCGTGATTGCCGACGACGATGTAAAACGGAATGCTACGGATGAAAGGAGCGCCCGTCTCGTTGGAATCCACGTCGCTGTTCCAGACGGGGAACCAGAAGTCGCGATAGCTGCCTTCCGCGCCATTGTTATAAACGTTGTCGCCGGTGTTGAGGGCCAGGTCCGGCTTGGGGAGATGGGGCACGCCGGGAACTTCGAGATGGTGGACGTTATACATCAGGTGGATGATGCGGGCCTCGAAGTCGGCGATCCGCAGAGGGCTTGAATTCGCTTCGACGGGAAAGAACCCCTCGTCTCCCTGCACCAGGAATGAAAAATCGTCACCGCGCTTGCGGGTGCGGAAACTGGCGGTGAAGCCGCCGCTGGGCAGACCAGGACCACTCACCCGATAAAAATAAGTGGTGTTGTACTCCAAGCCGCTCAAGACCGCGGCGTAGTTTGAATGCGGGCCGGAAGCCGTGGGCGGCACGGGAAGGGAAGGGTCCGCAGACAAGTAGTTATCAACAACACGGCCTTGAGGCGTGACGCTGTGACCGTAGGAAGAGCTTTCCCCGAACTGCACCGTGAAAGCGCCGGGGTCCGGCGTGGCTTCATCGGTCTGCCAGGCGATTACAATTTGATCCGTGGGGCCGAAGGGGCCATTGTCACCTGGCTGAATGTACGGCTTGTAGGTGACGTTCTGTCCGGCAGCGAGAGGGGCCAGCGAGAGGCCAGCAACGACAAGGGCTAGAACTGCAGCCCGCACAACGTGTGACCTGGATTGCATGTGTGTGACTCCTTTTCTTTCCTGAGATTTCAAAGCGGATCCTGATGGACTGTGGCTGTCGAAGCGTAAGTGAACAACGGGCAATTTAAGGGTCGCCGGCGGTAGCGCCGTTTCAACCGCAATCGTTGCCAGCGCCAGGGCTAACAGCGATCACAATCCAGCTATTTCTTCATGATGGGCCTCTCAAGGATCCGATTCGTGCAGCTCATCCCGAGGAGCTTTTGCCCTCGACTAAGCAGATTCGAAGCCGGAGCGGGGTGATCTGTAAGTCATGCTTTTTCATTGCGTCGGTCTGTAATCGCGCTCGCAGAGTGCCAGCCCGAGCCGACACCTCAAGTCCTCACACGCTACTTAGGTGCTGGCTTGTCCAAGCTCGCAGAGCTTCGTTACGGCCGTGTGGTGAGAATTTGAATATTCGATGGGACTTCTATGAATGAGGCTTTGACGGTTTGACGGCCAAGCGGAGGCCGCTGGGTTGCCGGTCAGGGGCCAAGTGTGGCACTTTCGTCGTGCAGAAGAGTGAGCACGCGAGAGACGCGGAGGGTAGCAGGATGAGCGCTTTGGCAGGTCAGGCCAGTCTACAAATTGTACCGAGTTTGGCGACGGTTCGCGGGGCGCGAGAATTCTTGGCGAAATATATTGCGGCGACGCGGCTGGTGGCGGCGCCGTTTCTTGGGCGGATGGTAGGGAGAAATGTTTATTTGAAGCTGGAGACGGAACTGCCGACCGGTACGTTCAAGCCGCGAGGGGCGCTTTACGCGCTGGCGCAAAGAATGAAGCGCGGGCCGGTGCGGGAAGTGGTGGCGTGCAGCACGGGGAACCATGGCGCGGCAGTGGCGTATGCGGCCAAACAGTTTGGGATTGCGGCGAGGATTTTTTTGCCGGCGAATTGTAATCCGGTGAAGCGGGCTCGAATTGCAGCTCTTGGCGCGGCGATTGTCGAGAGCAGGGACAGCGACCCAGTATCGGCATTCTCGCTGGCCGCGGAGCATGCCAAGCAGCCGGGCGTATATTTCCTAAACGATGCGGCCGACGAGGATTTGCCGGCCGGCCCTGCGACGATTGGCTGCGAAATCCTCGAACAACTTCCCGAGACGAGCGCGATTCTTGTGCCTATGGGAGACACGGCGCTGATTCGGGGAATCGCCGCGGCGACGAAGCAGATCGCGCCGCAAGTGAAGATCGTTGGCGTGCAGGCGGAGCGCGCCCCTTCCTATTACCTGTCGTGGAAGGAAGGAAAAGTGGTGGAGACGGACACGTGCGACACGATTGCCGATGGACTTGCCACGCGAACGCCGGAAGCGGCGAACGTGCGCGACGTGAGAAACCTTGTTAATAACGTGGTCTTAGTAAGTGAAGAGCAGTTGTTGCGAGCGATTGAAGTTCTTCTCCTGGAAGAACATGTGCTGGCGGAGCCCGCCGGGGCCGCGAGCGCGGCGGCGCTGCTAAAATCCAGCGTTGATTGTGGCGACCACATTGTGCTCGTCGTCAGTGGCGCGAACATATCGCGGGAAGTGCTTCGCCGGGCCGTGGCTGGCGCCTAGGGCTCGAAACCATTCCCGGACCGCCAGATCCATTGCGCAAGCCAACCTGAAAAGTTTAATGACTCTCCCTCAGCACCTGTAACTGGCCATACGGCCAAGTACGTTCAGAGCAAGTTCCATTGCCAGCCGCAGATGGGCTTGGAATGCTGGAAGAAGCGGCATCTTCGCACAATTGTGAGAAGCCGCTGGGCTATGCGGAAAAGCAAAACTAACTCTAGCTGGAAATGGACGCTCGGAATTTCATGTGCGGTGTGCCTCTTTTGGCTTTGCTCTGTTGAAGGTAAGGTTGCTGCCCACGCGCAATCCCCGACGGCCGCGACAGAATCTGGCGGGAGCCTTCGACTATTGAGCGCCCCGGAGGGAAAGGCCATTGTCAGCGCGGCTTTGGAGCAGGATCTGGGCTCAAGCGGAGCGCAGGACTGCTCTCACGTCGTCCACCAGATTTATGTCGACGCGGGCTTTGAATATCCTTACGCCAGCTCGTTCGATCTATATGCAGGTAATGAGAATTTCGAGCGGGTGAGACATCCGCAGCCGGGGGATTTGATTGCGTGGCCGGGCCATGTCGGGATTGTCCTGGAACCTGCGGAACACAGTTTTTACAGTCTGGTGAGCACGGGCCTTGAAGCACAGAATTACGAAGGACCGTACTGGAAGTCGCGTGGCAGACCACGCTTCTATCGCTTCAAGGTAGAAGACGCGGTCACGGCGAAAGCCCCCGCATCTTCACGTGCTCGCAATTCCGCGAGGCCACCGGACCCTGAGACCAGGATCGAAGAGCGCTCCGCCGCGGATGCTCCAAGTTCCCATCGCCCGATGAGAACTTCTTCGACTATCGGGTATGATCCGTCCGTCCCGGGTGTTGCGACTCCTATGCCTGTGGTACAGCGGAGCATCGTCGTGGCCGCAAAAAACAAACAGCCGACCAAGGCCGAAGTTGCACAGGGCATCTCTGAGTTGAGCAACGCCTCCGGGAACGTTTTGCGCGAGGATGACCCGGCGAAATTGGCGGAACCCGTGGTTATCTTTGAACGGCTCCAGGTGGAGCGGTTGGAACTCAAGCGAGACCGCGGGTGGGCGCATCTGTTGATGGATTCGCGCGCTACCATCGCGGACGGGGAAGCCGACTACACGCGGAGGCGCGAAAAAGTTCGCTGGGAGCTGCACCGCACACCAGCGGGCTGGCAGGCGATCGCGCCAACGGATCGAACCTACGTGCCTCAGGACGCGGCGGTGAGGAATCTGGCGGCGCAACTTGCGCGGGTAACCGAAGGAGACGCCACCGCGGGACATCGAGAGACAGTTCTGCGGCGGGAATCACAGCTCGCCAAACTGCTCAGCGGGCTCTTGGATCGAAATTAAGCCGCTCGCGACTTCCGCACCGAGCAGAAATTTCTTTACAGGCGCACCGAGCAACTCTCGCTGGTCCGTAAACAGAACAGCAGACAAGACGATGCTCTCGGCGCATAATCGGGAAGCATGGCTGCGCCCGACAAGCACGCGAGTGTTCTCAAGCCGATTTCCTCGTTGAAGAGGACCGAGCAGGATTGGCCAGCCTTGCCGTTGGGAGAATGGGAAAGCACCTACCGCACGCTGCATCTGTGGACGCAGATCGTCGGGAAAATCCGCCTGGGGCTTGCGCCGCTGCAGAATCATTGGTGGAATGTGGCTCTTTATGTGAGCGCACGAGGATTGACGACTTCGGCGATCCCGTACGAGGGGCGCGCGTTCGAAATGGAGTTCGACTTTATTCACCATCGCCTGGAGATTCGAACGCCCGACGGCGAGGAACGTTTTCTCGCACTTGCGCCCAAATCGGTTGCCGCCTTTTATCGAGAACTGTTTTCGGCGCTGAAGGACGCGGGCATCAACGTCCAGATCTACGCCAAGCCGCAGGAAATTCCGGACCCGATTCCGTTCGAACTTGATGAAACGCATGCATCCTATGACCCGGAATATGCCAACCGCTTGTGGCGCATATTGCGATCCACGGATCTCGTGTTCCAGGAATTTCGCTCGCGGTTCCTCGGCAAGCAGAGTCCCGTTCATTTTTTCTGGGGAAGCTTCGATCTGTGTTGCACACGATTTAACGGCCGGGCCTCACCGCCCCGCAAAGGCGTTATCACGTCGGAAGCGTACTCACGCGAATGCATCAGCCTGGGCTGGTGGCCGGGCGGCGGAGAAGTGGCGGGACCGGCGTTCTACGCGTACACGGCGCCTGAACCGGCGGGCTATGATGCTCAGCTGGTTCTGCCAAAGGGCGCGTTTTATCAAAAGAAGCTGCACGAGTTCTTGCTGATGTACGACGATGCGCGCTTCGCGCCTTCCCCGAGCGACGAAATCCTGAAGTTCGCGCAGAGCACGTATGAAGCCGGCGCCAATCTTGCGGAGTGGGATCGCGCCACTCTCGACCGGAAATCCTAATCTTGAGAAGGCCTTGAGGGCGGACCGCTAGTTCGACATTACGAATGCCGGATTCGGGTGGCGTGCTCCCCGAAAGCGAGTAGGCCAAGGCGCCCATTTCAGGCCGCGGGGCAGCCTGCCAACACCGGCAGCGTAGAGTACAGACTCCGAAACGCCATCAATGCCGATATCAGCTTCAATCTGGGAATCGGCCAGCGCCATGGAGCAAAAAGGTGCAAGGCCGAGCCAGGTAGCCACGAGGCAAAACGTCTGGCAAAGGTGGCCGGCGTCAATCAGGACGGCCCGATACGCGCGAGGAGACTGATACTTCCACTGAGGACGGCGGAAAACGGCGGTCATGAGAACAAGAGCTGCAGCATTCCCATACCACTTTTGACCGGCCAGGTAGTGGACGAGCTGCCGTGAACTCGCACCGGACTTCAGACGTTCCAAACAATGTTTGTCAGCGGCGTAATGATAAAGCCCGGGAGGCAGGCCGGCCACCCGACGCGCCAGCACGTAGGTCTCTATCGGGTGTCGTGCGCCTCCGGAAGGTGATGTTTTCAGCGCAAGCCGCCCCAGCCGCGGGACATCCACCCACCACCGTACTCCAAAGGAAAGTCCCAAGAGAGTGGAAAGCGCTGGAAGTTCCACGGGAGCCGCAGAAAATTTACGCCATGTGCGGCGAGCAAGGAGGACTTGGGGAAATTCACCGGTGTGCCGCGGCGCAGGGAGCGCAATCTGCCTCGCACCTGGGTAGCGCTTAACCGGCGAAGGCATTGGCACGCGCTTCGCCCGCCGCCGCAGCGCCCGGGTCATCTCCGGGAGGTCCCGGCTGGCGCACATGTCCTTGGTGGAGAAATGGAGAAAGGCGGCAGCGGGGCCCCAGTCCTTCCAGATATCGGTGACGGGCTTGCCGGGAACAGTCCTATGGTCGCAGCGTTCGAGCAAGGAACATTGTTCGAGGGCGGCGAGCGCAAGACGGAGTGCTGCGGGCTTGAACTGGGGGAGGCGCCGCGCCAGCGCTTCGGCAGGACGCCAGCGGTCAAACAGTTCGAGAACCTCGAACGCGAGCGGAGCTGCACGCACCCGCTTTCGGGTGACATAGTTTTCAAAAAAGAGCTGTCGGCCGGACCAATACAATACCAAGTGAGGTGAGCGGCGGTAAACCACGCTTGTGTGGACCTTGGACACACTCTGCATTTGCAACCATCGACGCACGTCCTGTGCGCGGGCGCCTTTACAAGAAGCTCAAGGTATCATGAAAAAGTCGAAGAGAATTTCCTCGCAAACATCGAGTTGAAGCAGCTGACGAAGAATTGCGTCGCGCTTCTTTGGGTCGGAATCCCGCTCCAGCGCGGATAGCTGCTTCCGCGCCTTTTCAATTTCTCGCTGGATTCCTTTCCTGGAAACAACTTCCTTGAGTTTTGGGATGGGCATTCGAATCCTCCGCGATAGGAAGTGACGGTAGTCTAACGGCACCCCTCGACAACGTCAAGCAAGGTATCGGAAGCAGAGGCGCAGACGCTCAAATGTCAAAATCCGTGATCGACGGGCTGGGAGTGCCGCCAACAAACCAGGGATTGGCATTTTCCGGTGAGCGGAATTAGGTTTGAAAACCGACGCGCGTGAGCAAGTCGTGGAACCGCGGGTCGGCTCGCAACGGATCGAACAGGGGATCGGTATTCAAGAATATCATCCAATCCGAGCGATCTAAGCAGGCCTTGTTCAGCCAGTCGAATGCCTTGTCATTCTCTCCCAGACCGATTTGAACGATCGCAATGAGTGCAGGCGACACGTATCGTTTCCGGGAAAGAGAGAGCATTTCTTCCACCAGTTTCCGCGCCTCTGCCAGGCGTCCTGTCTTCGCATATGCAAGGCCAAGCATGGAGCTGACCCGGACGTTTTCCGGAGACAGGGAGTTGGCCTTTTCGAACTCGCTGGTTGCTTCGGGCATCCGTCCCATTGCCAGATAGGTTTGCCCAAGCATCAAATGAAAGACCCAGAAATTTGGTTCGCGCTCTGCAGCTTTCTGTAAGGTCTCGATTGCCCGTTCATACTGACGAGCATAGTAATAATCGAACCCGGCGTTCGCTTGGATGATGAGCGAGAGTGGATCGATCTCTCGGGCTCGTTCGATTTCCGCAATCGCTTCTTCGTGTCGGCCGTGGTTACTCAAGAAGACGGCGTACCACTGGTGCGCGCTTGCGTAATTGGGATTGAGCGCAAGCGCATGGCGGAATCCCGCTTCTGCCTTCGTGGGGTCCCAATCGTACGCCCATTGGATGTCCGCAAGCGCGGCTTGCGCCTCAGCCACTGTGTCATCGATCTCCAACGCCCGCTTCGCAGCAGCCTTAGCCAAGGGCATGGCTTCTCGCGGCGAAACCTCGCCATAAACGCTCAACAGGCTATAGCTATCGGCGAGGCCAGCGTAGGCAAGAGCATAGCTCGGGTCAATTTCAATCGCCCCATTGAACGACTTGATAGCCGCCTTCAAGTCTCCCGGCGTCCGCTTGTTCCAGAAATAGCGCCCCTGCAGGTAGGACTCGTAAGCCCGCGGGTTCACAGTCTGTTTCTTCGACAAACTTGCCGATTCCTGCGGCGTTAACTGTGCTCGGACCTCGCCTGCAACCGCTCGCGCGACATTGCCTTGCAGCGTGAGAACATCGCCGAGATCGCTCTGGTAGCTCTCCGTCCATAGATTTCGATCATTTCTGGCATCAATTAACTGCGCGTCAATCCTTACACGGTCGCCCGAGTGTTGGACCGAGCCCTCGACGATCGCGTCAACGTTTAATTCCCTAGCGATTTGCGACAATGGTTTCTTGGTTCCCTTATATCGCATCACGGAGGTGCGCGAAATCACTCGCAGCGTCCCGATCTTTGCTATGTCCGTGATCAAGGCTTCGGTCATGCCGTCGGCGAAATACTCTTGTTCAGGGTCATGCGAGAGATTCTCAAGCGGCAGCACCGCTAAGGAGCCAATCTTCGGCGGAGACGTCCAGCCCACCAGGCGTGTGCGCCAACCACCCACATTCAGGCCCAGGACGATGGCTGTGAGGCCGACTAGCCCTGCTAGGAAGTAAGCAGCAGACCGAGCGGCTTTCGTGCGACCCTTCGGAATCGATGCGGGCGGATTGGTACGGGCAGAAGCAGGTTCGCCGAGCCGGCGCAGATCCACCAAAAGCTCTTTTGCGGATTGGTAGCGTTGCTCAGGATCCTTGTCCAAACATTTCAGGATGATTCGTTCCAGACCAGCTGAAATCCTGCGGTTGAGGGCGCGTGGCGTAACTGGCGTTTCGTGGAGAATGGTATCAACGAGCCGCGAAGGTAGCCGTTCGCCGAACGCACGGCAGTTCGTGGCCATTTCGTAAAGAACCGCGCCGATGGTAAAGATGTCCGAGCGAGCGTCTACCGCCTCACCCTGGAGTTGTTCCGGGGACATATAGGGAAGCGTGCCGACGATGGCTTGAGTGTCCGTGATCGTATCCGTAGACGCAACGCTCGCTGGGCGCAGCAGCTTCGCAAGACCGAAATCCAGGACTTTTGCCTGGCCCTTTGCGGTAATGGCGATATTCCGCGGTTTCAAGTCGCGGTGCACAATGCCACGCTCGTGGGCCTCGCCGAGCGCAGCGGCAATCTGCATGCCCAGCGCCACAACTTCCTTCTCGGGCAGAGCCCCGTTTAGCAGCCTATCTGCCAGAGTCTTCCCGGGGACAAACTCCATCACCAGGAAGTCCATACCATCTTGTGTCGCGAACTCGTAGACCGTTTCAATGTTGGGATGGTTTAGCTTGGCCAGGGCCAGGGCCTCTTTGCGGAAGTTCCGCCGGGAGGCCTCATTGTCGAGGGTGCCTGACGGCAGGACCTTGAGGGCCACATCACGTTCAAGTTGTTCATCGCGGGCGCGATAGACCACGCCCATTCCGCCGGCGCCAACCTTTTCCAAGATGCGGTAGTGGCCGAGTGTTTGGCCAATCATGCGGAAGGAACCTGCCCTTGCGGGCATATTAGGTTGTGCAGGCCGCTAAGTCAACGTCGCAAGGGCCAAGGGAATTTCCTGCAGGAAGGCGCACCTGCAGCCTACCCATAACCTGGGATCTCCCATTGATCTCGCAATTCGCAACCTCAGGAAAACCTGCAGTCAGGTGATTACCTGAGGAAGCTTTCCATGTTTTCCCCACTATTTATTGCCAGCATTTTCACCTTATTACATGGGACGAGTCGGGCTGGTCTTCGCACGACTGCCTCTGCGAGAGTTTTCCCCGGGGGCTGGGTTGCGTTGGCCGCTCCGGGATTTGTTCGTGCCAAAGGACCAAAAGTACTGGGCATGAGTTTTGAAGTGGAGAGAAACGTCCATGAGCATTGTTAGTTTTTTGAGGGAGGCCGGAAAAAGGGGGCTGAAAAGAAACACTGAAACGCGGCAGGAGGGAGTGAAGGAGCACCATCGCGGAGTAAAAAGGAGTGTTGAGCCATGAAACGCCGAATGTGGCTGGCTGGCGCGCTGTTGGCTTTGCTGTCGGCCACGCCAGCAAGAGCGGACACCGGAATTATCATTCGAACGACTTTAGGTCTCCCCGCGCTCCAGACCGTATGCGCCCTTCCGGTTACTTGCACGATCGTTAGCGGGCTGGACGGCACGTTGGGGCAAGTCTTCCTTGTGACGACACCTCTCGATCCAACTGTTTTCATTAATAGTCTCACCGGTGGCCTGGCGGGATTCGTGGATGCTGAAGTAAATCAAATACTCAGCCTGGTTGATTTGACGAACCTGCTTCCCATGCCTATTCCCATCTCGGTCTTGGCGGATAGAGGTTCCGTGACGTACGCCGGGACGGCCGTCTGGAACAGCTACGCCAATCAACCGGCGGCGTCGATCGTGGAAGTCCAGAACGCGCAAAGGACGTTTAGCGTGACGGGGACCGGGATTGTCGCGGACATTGACACGGGCGTGGATCCCAACCATCCGGTTCTGCAGCCGGTTTTGGTGCCGGGTGACGGTTACGACTTTACGAGGAGCCAAGCCGGCGGTTCCGAATTGACGGATTTGACCCCGTCCGATTTCAATCCATATCCGCCTCAATCTTGCCCCAGTTGCCAGCCGGCCACTGTGAATCAATCCACAGCGGCGGTGCTGGACCAGTCCACAGCGGCGGTGCTCGATGGGAATGGGGTGCCCAATAAATATGCAGCATTCGGCCACGGCACGATGGTAATGGGCATCATTCACCTGGTTGCTCCGACGGCGCAGCTCATGCCGCTCAAAGCCTTCCATTCGGACGGAACAGCCTCACTCTCCGACATTTTGCGCGCGATTTATTACGGGGTGCAAAACAACGCCAACATCATCAATATGAGCTTCGACACCAAAACGAGTTCGGCGGAACTACAGAAGGCTCTCGATTATGCCAATCAGCATGGGGTTATCTGCGCAGCATCGGCGGGAAACGACGGGATACAGGAAATTGTCTATCCCGCGGCGCTGCAAAACGATGTGATGGGCGTGGCCTCGACGAGCGACCAGGATACGCGTTCCTCGTTCTCCAACTATGGGGACGCGATCGTGTGGGTGGCGGCGCCGGGCGAAGCGATCGTTTCGACGTACCCCTTCAGCACGTACTCGGCAGGATGGGGAACGTCGTTCAGCGCGCCGTTCGTATCGGGCGGGGCGGCGTTGCTGCGAAACCTGCAGGCGAGCATCAATGAATCTCAAGCAGCCACCGCGGTGGGGCATGCAGTGGCGCTTGATCCTAGTTTGCAGCTTGGCAAAGGGCGGCTCGATTTGATGCTGGCTCTTGGGTCGGTGGCCGGCACGAGCGGTACGCCCGACTACAGCGTTTTTGCGACGCCTTCGAGCATGGCCGTCACTGCGGGCAATCCGGCAAAATACATCGTGTCGGCCTCCCCTGCGCATGGATTCAATCAGACGGTGACCTGGAGTTGCACGGGCGCGCCGATGGCGGCGAGTTGCACGGTTTCTCCAGGGACCGTGACCTTGGACGGGTCGAATACGGCGACGGCAACAGTCACTTTGACCACGATGGCGCGCGCCGCTTCGCCACCGATGTTCTTGCCGCGAGGCGTGCCGCCGGTCCGGCGATGGTGGCCGCTGGCGGCGATGATCGTTTGTCTTGCGGTCGCCGTCATGTTGTGGAATTTGAGCCGCGCTTCTCGTCAACAGGCCGGCCCCGCCGCAATCGCCGGGCTGATTGCTGTTTCGCTCTGCACGTATTCCTGCGGCGGCTACGGCAGCACATCGGGCTCCGCAACGCTGGCCTCGCTAGGGCTCAGCCCAAGCAGCGTAACTGGCGGGTCTCCCTCGACCGGCACCGTGATGTTGAGCGCGGCGGCCCCAAGTGCCGGCGCCGTTGTCTCGTTATCGAGCAGCAACACGGCAGCAGCGACAGTACCGTCAAGCGTGACCGTCGCTGCCGGGGCCACCAGCGCTACGTTTCAAATCACCACGATGGCGGTCGCCAGCTCGACAATGGTGAACATCTCCGGCTACTACGCGGGGGTGACGAAGACGGGCCCACTCACAGTCACTTCCCCTTCGGGAACTCCAACGGGGACATACACGCTTACGATCACAGGAACCTCGGGCAACCTCAGCCGTGCCACGACAGTTACAGTAACGGTAAATTAAAGAAACCCTCGGAGCCTATCCCGCCGCCCTCCGGCCCTAGCCCCAAGAGGAGCGAATTCGCAATGATGCCAGCGAGTGGCCGACAGGCCGATATCGCACTGGACAAATTCCATTGCCAGCCCCACTTCGAAATATTTTCTGGAAAAAGGGGATTCTCTGGCGAGCCCAGTAATTCTTATACCCCCGAGGGATTCGAATAGGGGAGAACGCTAGCCGGAAGAGGGTGGCGAGCCTGCGGAAAAGCTTTCGGCGGCCTCGAGGGTGGTGGGATACGATTTTAAGAAGCGGTCGGCGTGCGTTAACTTCAAGACGCCTTCCATCATGTCCGTGACACCGGCGAGCCGCAGCGCGCCGCCGACGGTTTTCAACCGGGAAAAACAGTTCACGAGTTTTCCAAGGCCGCCGCTGTCGAGCTTGGTCACCTGGGAAAGATCAACGATTACGCGGGTATGGTTTTCGCGGATCAGTTGATCGAAGGCCAGCTCCAGTTGCTTGCACTCGACGCCCATCTGAAGCGGTCCGCTGAGCTCCAGGACCGTGATGCCGGGCTTCAATTCTTTCGTGAGGATTTTCACAAGCACCTTTCGAGCGGCTGCAAGATTCTAGAAAGGATAGCGGGGGTCTTTCAACTGTGATGCGGGGAACACTGGGGGGCGCGTCAGCCGCCGGACGCCCCACTCGCTGCGGGGGTCCCCTCACCTTCATAGGGGAATTCGCGGATCATGTGAAAGCAGGCGTTTAGCGCATCCAGGACTGAATTCCCCCAGCCCGTCGGGAGAATCGGCGCGATCCTCTGGTTGACGTGCTTGTCCGCTTGGGCGAAAAAGCGCGCGAACTGGCCCTTGGGAGGCGCGATATATTCCTTGACCGTGATGAGGAAGACGACGTCGCCAAGCTTTTGAGATTTCTTGAAGGAGAAATAAGACAGCGAGGCCAGCTCCTCGGAGGCGTCCTTCTGTGCAAATTTCCAGTCGCTCACCAGGACCTCCGCTCGAAAATCGCGCTGCCCAATGCAGATGCGATCCGGAGCACGCATATTAGGATGGGCGAGGGAAGCAAGTCAACGGGACGCGAACGAACATCGCGTGGATGGATCCCAAAGGAGGGACAACGCTTCAGGCGAGTGAAGATGTTCAGCGGCGAATTCCCATGACGCGCATCAAGGTTTCCTGAACGTGGACCAGCTCGCGCTGGCGCTCGTGTTCTTCCTTGGTGCGGTCCGTCAGAGCTTCTTTTAACAGAATCAAGTTGCGGCGGAATTCCATCTGGGCGAGAACCAGGCGGCTCAGCGCCTCGAGCGCTTCTCTCTGTTCGGGGGTCAATTCACGAGGGGCACGATCGACGACGCAGAGTGTGCCGAGGGCGTAGCCGTCCTCATTGATAAGCGGGGCGCCGGCGTAGAAGCGAATGTGCGGTTCGGAAACGACCAGGGGATTGTCGCGGAAGCGATCGTCCTTGAGAGCATCGGAGACGACGAAAACATCGGATTGCAAAATCGCAGTGGAACAGAAAGCGATGTCCCGCGAAGTCTCGGTGGCGTTCAGGCCCACGCGAGATTTAAACCACTGGCGGTCCTCGTCAACGAGCGAGATCAGCGCGATGGGCGTTCTGCAGACAAACGACGCCAGAAGAGTCAGGTCGTCGAATGCCTGTTCGGGATCGCTATCGAGAATGGCGTACTTTTCCAGGGCGACGATGCGGGCTTCTTCGTTGTCTGGCTTGGCGAGGATCACGAGCCACCTCCTGTGCGAAAGTCGCTTACGACGTGCGGGCCCTGGCTGGAGCGGAATCATACTCCAAATTGGGGAAGACTGCGCGGCGGGCACGTTTGCCAGGACGGCGCGACGGGCCGAGCTTGAAGAGTGATAAAAAGGAACCACCTCCTCCGTTCAGGGCGGAGGAGGTGGGTTTTTACTGCGTGGTAGCGTCGCCCGGGGAGGCAACGTGGTGGGAACCGTAGAAACTCTGGCCGCTCCGGTTGGTGTCCACCGGGACGGCTCTCTTGCGTCACCGGATTGGCTTGGGGCTTTGTATCGCCCCCATTCATGGGTCAGTTTCGCTCTGGTCGCGGCGAAGGACAATGCACGGCGGGTGAATTGGAGGTGAACTCCAGGTGAACCGCGCGCTTGAAGAATGTTCCTCAAGGGGCGGGAGTGATGCTATATTTCGCGGAAAATACGAGTGAAATGAATGACTTCGGAAACGCACGCATCCCGGCTGATCCACTTTGGCGACTTCGCCATCGATCCCCATGCGGGTGAGCTGTTCAAAAAAGGGACGAAAATCAAGCTGCAGCAGCAGCCCTTTCAAGTGCTGGCCATCCTTCTGGAGAGGCCGGGCGATCTGGTGACGCGAGAAGAGCTGCGCCAGCGGATTTGGCCCGCGGACACCTTCGTGGATTTTGACCACAGCTTGAACACCGCGGTGAAGAAACTGCGGCAGGCGCTGGGAGATGGGAGCCAAAAGCCGCGCTTCGTGGAAACCCTGCCGCGCAAGGGCTACCGTTTTCTGGGAACGGTCAAAGGCACGGAAAAGGGCGCGCCCGCGCCCGCCGCGAAACGGAAAGTCACGAGCAAGAGCGTTGGGCGCGTGTTTGTGGTCCGTAGCGACGGTGAAAAGAAGTACCTGCTGGCCGCGGTGGACGAAGCCAGCCGGAAAGAGCGGGAGAGATTGGACGCTGCGAACGACGACGTGGGGTTCTCTCTGTTGATTGCACAGCAAAGGGTCCTGCTCTTGCCTGCTGGGCTGAAGGTCAGAGTGATTGAAGCGCACGATACCGGGCCGATGCTGGAAGTCCGCATCCTCGAAGGCGAACACTACGGACGGACGGCGCTTCTAACCCTGAGCCAGCTTGCGGATACGCCACCGGAAGAGCGGCGGACAGTCGCGTCCTTTTTTTCCGCTGGATCCTAACTCCCTGCCGCACATTTCTGTTCACCGAGCAAATAGACTCGGCGGCCCGATTGCGCCTTGACCCCCTGAGAGGGCCATGTTCACCGCCACGTTGGGCTCACGGCGCGGCGGGGGATTCGTCGAGCTTTAAGATAAGGACCTGGCCGTTGGAGTTAAACGTGCCCCCGGTAGCGGTCTTCGCTTCCTTGAGAGGTTTGTCGGGGAGGAAGTGAGTCACCTCGGCAACAAGTCCAGTAGAGGAGAGCGTTCTTTCAACGTATTCGCGCTCCAGGTCGATGTTGGGATCGATCTTGTGGGTGATCCCATTGTTCCGCTGGTCTATTTCAAACCCGATGTCGTGAGTTGCCGCACCCACCCAAACGGTTTGGCCGTGGACCTGAAAAGGCGCTTTCCAGATACGCAGATGATTGCGCGAGCGGACCACGCTGATAGGCTCCGCGTGGGCCCAGCCATAATCTTGCGCGCGGCCAAAGAGGTAGAGCTGGCTCATGGGCATGGTCAAGTAAGACTCTTTCGAAAGGCTCTCGATGAGGCCATGTAGAACGGTGTCTTTGACGTCCGCGTCCACTTTGACCCATCCCGCTGTGGTGAAGACGCGCTGCATGGCATCTTCAGAACCGAGGATGAGAAAGTTCACCATATCGCCGGGATTGCCTTCTTTGTCGCCGACGCGGCGCGGAATTTTGGAGAAGAGCTTGTTGTCAATTCCCGTAAGCGAATCGACTGGCCTGGCGACGACGCGAGCCGTGCCGCCCTCCGGTGCATAAACTTCGATGCGCACGGCATAGGTGCCATCACCGGTGTCACTGGTGGTCTGATTAATTCCGACGGACAGGCGGCCGGAGACTGGCGCCACAAGATCTCGCTTTACGCCGATGAGGAAAGCTTGTGCAATGTCCACGTCGCCGATACGGCCGATCAACGCGCCGCGGCCGGCGTCGTTGAAGGGAAGCACACGAATCAAATCCTTGAAGCCGCGGGCGAGCCCGTCGGGTGTGTTGCCGGCTTTCGCGTCGGCGTAGCGCAAGGTGCCGGTCGCGGTGATTAAGACGTGCTCGCCGGCGTTGACGTCAATACCCGTGTCCGTCCAGGTAGATTCGCCGGTGATCTGAATTTCCTGAGAAATGCGGCGCTGGCCCGAGGGTGTCTGCTCGGATTGTTTTGGCTGCAATGGCTGGGAGGATGCTGCGGGGTTTTCGCGCACCAGTTGTGCGGGGAGCGGAGAGCTTAGAACAGCCCCAACGAGAGAGAGTCTGAGTACGAACAGCACTTTGTTCATGAAAGGCTGAACCTAACCGCATACACGTTAGCCATCCCGTCCGAGGCATGGCAGCATCTTCTCTGTTAACAGATGCCAGCAAAAGAGACAAGCGTTGCACCGGAATGCGCCAGGAAATGGCGTGTGATTCCTTGACGGATGAGATACGCGACGGTAGATTGGCAAGATGCCGCAGCATTGCGATAGGACATAGACCGCTCCAGGGATGCCCTTCCGTGCTGAATACTGCTACCGGTGGAAATGTAGACGGCGACCAGCTCGATTGAGAACTGCGGCGAGAGGCATGAAAAAACTACAGCGACGGATGGTATTGCTCGCATTGTGCGCCGTACTGGTGTCGCCGGCAGCCGGTCAAGCGCCGGCATCGCCTCCTGCCGCCGTGCAATCGCCATCAGCAGATCCGGCCAAGATTCCGCCGGCGTACCGGCAAGTGCGCCCCGCAGCGCAAAGCCCGGTGACCGTGGACGGCAGTGAGGCCATGTTCACGACCATGTGCGCGCTGCTGGCGGCCGGATTCGAATCCGATGTGCGCGCCGATAACTGGACGCCGTTCCGCGCGCAGATGAGAGAGAAGCTGCGCAGTCAGCGGGGGCCTGCCGTGGAGGCCATGCGCGAGTTTTACACGAAGCATGAACTGCGGGATCACGGGGCCACGCTTTCAAGGTACTTGTGGTTCGGCCTGGTTTCGGGGCCCGCGCCGCAGTTCCAGTCCGTGTTGCGCCGCGACGATTTGCCGCCGGAAGTGATCGAGCTGGAAGGTTTCAGCGAAATCCTTGCGAACTACTACCAGGAACAAAAAATCGGCGTGATGTGGCGCCAGGTGCAGCCGATTTATGAGCGTGAAATCGAACGGCTGCATGACTCGGTCTCGCAGATCGTATTCGTCACGACCGGCTATCTTCGGCAAATCCTGGATCAGAGCAATCCGCGGGCGTTTTCGATTATTATCGAGCCGCTGGTGGGAAGGATCACCAACGTCCGGAATTTCGGGGATCACTACGCGCTGGTGCTGAGCGGCGGCGAAGAAATTCCCACGGATATTGTGCGCCACGCCTTCCTGCATTATCTGCTAGACCCGCTGCCGCTGATGTACTCCCATGTGATCGCGGTGAAGAGGCCGCTGTTTGAATCCGCGGCGACGGCTCCGCGTCTCGCGCCTGAACTCAAGGACGATTTCGCATCCTACTTCGCGGAGTGCACGGTGCGGGCCGTGGAACTCAAACTCAAGCGCATGTCCCCTGGCGAGCGCGATGCCGCCATGAGCCGGGACGACGAGGATGGGTACGTATTGGTGAGGCCGCTCTTCGTGGCGCTCTCGAAGTTCGAGAACTCCGAACCCTCCATGAAATACTTTTTCCCCGATTTGGTGAGAAGCATTGACGTAGCGGCGGAGACGAAGCGGCTGTCGGCGGTGAAATTCGCGCAGGTGGAGTCGGCGCAGCCGGGAGACGAAGCGGCGAGCGAAAAGATCGCGCGCTTGCGAAGAGCGGCGCCCACCACGGTGCCGAACGATGCCGACGTAATCGCCGCATTGACGGAAGGCGAACGCCAGATTGCGGCGAAAAATCCGCGCGCCGCGGAAGCCTCTTTTCAAAAGGTGCTGACGCGATATCCGGACCAGCCGCGTGCGTGGTTTGGAATTGGCGTGGTGGCTTCGCTCGATCAGGATGCTGCACGGGCCAAGCAGGTATTCGGGCGGCTGACCACCGGCGAGCACGCGGCGACGCAGGACCCCATGGTGATGGCGTGGTCGCACGTCTACCTCGGGCGGATTTACGATTCGGAGGGAAACCCAAGCGTAGCGAAAGCGGAATTCGAATCCGCGCTGGCGGTGGAAGGCGCGCCGGAGCAGGCGAAGCAAGCGGCGCAAAGAGAACTCGCCGCGTTTGCCAGCGATAAACCAGTGGCGCGGCCGTGAGCGAACCATTGGTGTTGAAAGAAACGCCGCAAGAAGACGCTTCTTCATTCGCGCCCGGCAAGGTGAGAGCCGCTTGAGAAGGGAAAACGACATGAAGCGGAGTGGACGTATTTGGAGAGGGGCGAGCATAATCGCCGCAGGGATGTTCTGCCTGGCTGATGTGGCTGCCGGTCAAGGCGCGGCTGCAAGCCGCCCAGCGGCATCGACCAGCAGCAATAGCTCGACATCGATTGGCAGAGACACCTCCCCGCTGAACCCGGAAAACTCGCTGGAATTGATCAAGCCAGCAGACAAGAGCGAGCAGGTGGCGTTCGATAAGTTTAAATCGGTGTCGCCCGAAAATCCCAAGAAAAAGATCGAGCTTGGCGAAGCGTTCTTGCAGAAGTATCCGGCAAGCCGCTACCGAGCTTCCGTTTATTCCGATCTGACGAGCGCCTATCTTCAGACCAACCAGGTGCCGAAAATGCTGGATGCGGGCGAGAAAGCCCTCGCCCTGAATCCCAAGAATGTGCAGGTACTGGCAATGCTCGGGCAGACGATTCCGCGAGTCATAACCGCCAACACGCCGGACCCGGAGGCGGAGATGGCCAAGGCCGAACAATATTCAAAGCGCGCCATTGAAACCATGCCGACCATCCCGAAGCCGGACAACATGTCAGACGCGCAGTTTGCGCAGGCGAAGAACCAAACGCTTGCCATCGCCCATAGCGGCCTCGGTTTGGCGGATTTCCACCGGGGAGACTTTGCGGGCGCCATCGCGGAGTTAGAGCAGTCCGTGAAACTGGACCCCAGGGCGGATCCGGTGAATTACTATGTGTTGGGTGTCGCCAATGTGAATGCGTCGCACTTCAATGAAGCCATGGCGGCGTTTATCAAGTGCGCGGAGTTTCCAGGAAGCTTGCAGCAGACATGCAAGGACAACATGGACAAAGCGAAGGCGCTGGGTGCGGCGCAGCCCGCCGCGCCGAAATAAGCCCGCGTCCCGAAGTAACTGGCTCGCGGAAAGAATCGGATAGACGAATCCAAGAGGAGAAAAAGGATGAGAAGGATGCGCAACAACTGGTTGGAAGCGGCGGCCATCGCCGTCTTGCTGCTTTGCTGTAGCGGAGTAGCGGCCGCGCAAGGAACACCGAGCGGACAAGGAACGCAGAGCCAGCCACCCGCTCCGGCAACCGACAAGTCGAAGACACCCGACGCCCCCGCCCTGACGCTGGATGCGCCGGCGCCGGTGAATGCGGAAGAAGATGCCGCCTATAAAGTCTTTCAAGATGTACCGGCCACAGATCTGAACAAGAGGATCGAAGTAGGGGAAGCGTTCGTCCAAAAGTATCCGCAGAGCCGGTACAAACCAATCATTTATGCGAACTTGACGATGGCCTACCTGCAGAGCGGGCAAGTGCAGAAGATGCTGGAGGTCGGAGACAAGGCCGTCGAGCTAACCCCGAACGACGTGACCACACTTGCCATTCTAGGACAAACCATACCTCGCGCCTTAACCGCAACCACAGCGGATCCGGCCAAGCAATTGGCGAAGGCCGAGACGTATTCCAAGCGGGCCATCGAACTTACGCCCACGCTGCCGAAGCCAGCAAACTTGACGGATGAGGCGTTTGATCGCGCGAAGAACCAAACGCTGGCCGCGGCCCATAGCGGGCTTGGCTTGGTGTACGTGCGGCGCGGCAAGTACGCCGAGGCGATTCCTGAACTTGAGCTCTCCGTGAAACTCGATTCCTCTCCAGACCCCGTAAACTATTATTTGCTCGGCACCGCCAACGAGAAGGCTTCGCACTTTGATGATTCCATCGCGGCGTTCACCAAGTGCGCCGCGATGCAGAGCAGCCTGCAAACGACGTGCAAGAACGGCGCCGAAGAGGCGAAAAAGCTCAGCTCGACGCAACTAAGCGCGCCGAAGTAAACGCGCCTTCGGCAGTGCCGCGTATTTATGCAAGAGACCACTCAGGTTCACGACGCAGCGCTCGAAGAGCGATTGGGGCACAAGTTTTCACAGCCCGCGCTACTGGAGAAGGCGCTGACGCACAGTTCGTCCGTGCCAGAGTTGAAATCGTCTGGCGCGGAAGAGCCTGGCGGCTCCTCGCTCCCGATGGACAACGAGCGTCTTGAGTTCCTGGGCGATGCAGTCCTCGAGTTGTTGACGAGCGAATATCTTCTGGCGAGTTTTCCGGAGTGGAGCGAGGGCCAGCTTTCCAAGAGCAGGGCGCGCATTGTAAACGCGAGTTCCTTGGAGGCGGCCGCGAGGCGTTTGCGGCTGGGCGAACATCTCCGGTTGGGGCGCGGGGAAGAAAAAACCGGAGGCCGCGAGAAGCCCACCATTCTGGCGGATGCCTTCGAAGCGGTGGTGGCCGCGGTTTATCTGGACGCGGGATTGGGTTCGACGCGAGAGATCTTGCGGCGCCTATTGTTCGAACAGGCGCTCGAGGAGCGCGGCGAGCGCATCTCCGAGTCCGATCGCAAGTCCGCCTTGCAGGAATTCTTGCAGGGGCGCGGTCGGCCACCTGCCGAATATCGTTTGGCGGGCGAGAGCGGACCGGACCACCAGAAGCTTTTTCTGATCGAGGTGTGGGTCGACGGGGAGTACATGGCGACGGGCGAAGGCAGCACGAAAAAAGAAGCGGAACAACGAGCAGCGCGTACCGCCCTCGAGCAGCTCGAACACGCGGAAGCGAAAGGCTGAGGCGCAATGCCCGAAGAGATTACAGCGCAAGTGGAAGAACAAGCGCCGGAAAAAAAGCAGGAACCCGGCGAGCATGAGCACCACGGCGATCAGACCACTATTACCGAATATTTGGAGTCCCTGCTCGTCACCGTAATTCTCGCGTTGTTCGGAACCAGCTTTGTCGTCCAGGCCTTCAAAATTCCCTCCGCCTCCATGGAAGGTACGCTGCTGATCGGCGATCATCTGCTCGTCAACAAATTTATCTTCGGCGGAACCGGCGCGTGGTATGAAAAACTGCTGCCCTACCGTTCACTCGAGCGCGACGACATCATCGTGTTCAAGTACCCCTTCGCCGATCACCAGCATTTCGTGAAGCGCGTCATCGGTTTGCCGGGAGACCGCTTGAAGCTGGTGGACCAGCAGGTCTTCATCAATGGCAAGGCGCTCGCGGAGCCGTACGCCGTTCACGATGGCGCAGCTCCGTACGATCCGTTGAACTACAACTTTCCTCCGGCGCGCAGCCAGTTCATCACCGCCGCAATGCAACCGGAATGGGCGGAGGAGATGCGCAAATATGTGCACGGCGACGAAATCGTCGTGCCTCCGGATAAATATTTTGCGATGGGTGACAATCGTGACCGCAGCCTGGACAGCCGCTACTGGGGCTTCGTGGATCGCAACGCCATCATGGGCCGGCCGTTTTTGATTTATTGGTCGGTGGATGCGACCAGCGGAGATTACAGCGGAGAAAGCACCTTTTGGTCACGCTTGAGCGGAATTTTTCAAACTCTGGCGCATCTGCCCTCGCGAACGCGATGGAGCCGTATGCTCCATACCGTGCATTAGCATTCGATCGAACACATTCATGTCGGCGGCGAGTTGACTCTTCTCTTCTTCCGGAAGAAGGCTTCGTCGCTACACATTTGCCCCTGAGTCTGCGAAACTTCCGAGCGAGATGAGCAAGCTGCGAAAGTGGTGGAAATCGGCGCTGGCGGTCGTAGTGTCGCTCATCGCCTTGCAAGCAGCCGTGTCGCTGATCGCGCGCACTCATCGCGTCCACGGCTATCTTGTGACGCATCTGGAACGAGCCTTTGGCCGCCCGGTGGAAGTAGGTAGCTTCAATGTTCGAATTCTCCCAAGCCCGCAGCTGGATGCCTACGCCGTAACCGTGGGCGAAGACCCCGCGTTTGGCTACGAATATTTCCTTCGCGCTGAGCAAATGAGCGCCCGCTTGCGCTGGACGGGCTTGCTGCGTGGCCATTTTGAATTCGGAACGCTGTCGCTCAGCAAGCCGAGTCTGGTTCTGGTCCGCAATTCCCAAGGCCGTTGGAACCTGGAGCGATGGCTGCCGCCAGCAAAAATCAATCCCGCCCAGAATTCGCGCGGCTACGGACCTCCCTCTCCCGTCGCGCCTGTGAATCACCTCGAGCGAATCGAATTTGATGACGGTCGAATCAATTTCAAAACCGGCGACGACAAGCGAGCATTCGCCTTCACAAATGTTTCCGGGAGCGTCGAACAAGTTTCCACGGGCCGCTGGCAGTTGCAATTGGAGGCGCAGCCCTGGCGCAGCGGCGTGTCGCTGCAATCCGCCGGCACCATCCGCGTCCGCGGAGATGTGGCCGGCACTTCGGCGCGCTTGCAACCCGCGGAAGTTTCTTTGCAATGGAGCGACGCTTCGCTCGCGGACGTGTTCCGGCTTTTGCATGGACAGGACTATGGCGTGCGCGGCGCGTTCTCGCTCGACGCCACTGCAAAAAGCGGCAACGCCAAGGACGATCTGCCCGGCGACTGGACCTTTTCCGTGCAGGCGCGCGCGGCGCAGATCCATCGCTGGGACTTGACCGAACGCGCCGACAATCCGCGCTTGAACGCGGGTCTGAAAGGCCGTTGGAATATAGGAACAGGAAACTTGGTCGCCGAACAAATCGGCTTGGAGGGCCCGAAATCGAATCTGCGCGGAATGCTCGAGCTGGCCGGAGCAAGCGCTCGCTCGCTGGAACTGCGCGTGGATTCGATGGGCATTCAGGCCTCGGATCTGCTGGCGTGGTATCGGGCGTTCCATCCCGGCGTGGCCGAAGAAATCGCCGCGGAGCAATATTTTACCGGCGGAATGATCCTGAGCGGATGGCCTCTGGCTTTGCAATCGGCGGCGTTGTCCAGCCGCGGAGGGATCGTCAAAGTTCCGGGCTTCACAGAGCCGATTCGAATCGGGCCTGTCAGCGGCGGACGCGATCGCTCGCTGTTGGTGCTCGGCCCCGTGCGCGTCGCCCTGGGAGAGGAAAATCGCGACGCACCGGCGCAGAAGAAACGCAGAGCCACGCCGTCGCTGGAAAACGCTGCGGATCTCACCCTCGCCCAAGACTTGCGCAGCCAGGCCGGCAGCCTCAGCATCGAAGGAAATATCTCCAAGGTCGAGGATTTGTTGAAGCTCTCCGCGGCGTTTGGTCACCCGCTGAATCACGGCTGGGAATTGAGCGGGCAAGCCGCCGCCGCCACGAAATGGGACTGGGAAAAGCCTTTCCGCGGCAAATGGAACGGCAGAATCGCTTTCAGCAAGGCAAATCTGACCGTGGCAGGATTGAACCAACCTCTGAAGATTTCCGAGGCCGCATTGGATTGGGCTGGCGGACGTCACATCGCACGCTTGATGAAGGTGGAAGCGTTTGGCGGAACATGGGCGGGAGACATCGAGGAATCTCCCGCAGCAGACGGCGATGCCGCGCCGAAATGGAACTTTCATTTGAACGGGGACCAGTTGGATGCCGCGGAACTCGATCGCTGGGTCGGGCCGCGAGCGCGGCCGGGCTGGCTGCAGCGTTTGTTGCCCTCGCTGCTGGGCGGCTCGGCCCCGAGCGCGCCCGCGAGCGAATTAGTGCGTCGCGTGAACGCCGAAGGCGAACTTGGCGTGGCGCAACTGACCATCGAGAAGTTGAAGCTGGAAAATCTCCACGCCAAGGGTTCGCTTCGCGATTTGCAATTGGAGGTCAAGGACGCCACCGCGGAGTGGGCCGGCGGGAAGGTTCACGCGAAAATAGACGCGAAGTTCTTGCCGCGCCCCGTCTACGAAATTTCCGCGGAGCTGGACCGCGTGAACCTCGCCCAACTACCCGGAACTGGCCGCGTCGCCGAACGCCTCGCCGGCGCTGCTTCCGGAACTCTGCAATTGAAAACCGCTGGCGTGGGCCGCGAAGAATTGCTGGCAAAACTAGGCGGGCGCGGGGAAATTCATCTGAGCAAAGTCGAATTTCGCGGGTGGGACGTGAACGCCAGCGTCGCGGATGGAGCAGCACACACCGGTATTTCGCGCTGGATAAAAGGCGAAGGCGCTTTCCGCCTGAAGGATCGCAGCATCTTGCTCGACGAACTTCGATTAGAGGGCGGCGAGGAATGGACGCTGGTCAACGGAACGCTCAGCTTCGGGCGCGACGCGGACTTGGCCATCGAAACGGCAAGCACTCGGAAGAGCAAGGATCGCAAATTAACAGACTCCGGACTCGGGCATGTGCTGAAAATTTTAGGGCCACTGGATGGACCTAAGGTCTCCGTGGAAAAGCTGAGCGTTCGCCAGCCCGCGGACTAAATTTCAAGCGAAGCCTGAAAGGTGCGCGATGGCGCAAGCGCGTTCTGTATTCCGGTCCCAAAGCCTTGGCCTCTGACATGAAACACGCTCTTCCATGGATCGCCGCAATGTTTGCTCTTGCGCTGACCGCCGTGGCGGCCGGGGAAAAACGCACCAGCCTCCTCCCTAGACTGCAACCGGGCCAGAGAATCACCTACCTGATTCGCTTCCGCAGCGACAAAACCGTAAAGACGGAAAGCGCGGTGACCGCTCCAATGGCGCCCAACGCCGCGCAAATCGATGCGCATGGACTATTCCAGTTGGACGTATTGGACGTGCAGCAAGAGAGCGGAAAGACAGCGGTTCACACGCGTGGTCATTTCCGCATCCTTGATTCGGATTCAGCATTGAAGAAGCCGGTCAACAAAGACTCCAAAGCGCCGCCGCTCGAGGATCCCGCCGAAAAGAGCATCGAATTCACAATTTCCCCCGACGGCGTCGTGCGGCAAGTCACCGGCTTGGACGCGCTGTCTCCCGAGCAGCAACAAGCCTGGCAAGAATGGGTGGCGCGCTTTGCCGTGGCCTGGACGCTCCCCGCGGAAGGCGCGAAAATCGGCGACAGATGGAAGTCCGAGCAACCGGAACAGTCCCCATCGCCGATCGCCTCCCTGAATTGGCAGCGCGAATCGCAGTACGTAAAAAATGAGCCCTGCCGCGCCAGCCAGCTTTCGAACGCCGGCGAGGTCTCAGGCGCAGCGGGCGCTGCCGATACCTGTGCCGTGCTCTTGACCACCGCGACCTTGAAACAGAACTCCTCGCCGAAAGACGCCACACCCGAGGATTTCAAGCTCCACGACCTCAAAACCACCGGCACCGCCCAAGGCACCAACGAAACCTTCACCTACATTTCCCTGCAGACCGGCCTGGTCGTGCGCGCCACCGAAGAAGCCACCCAGCACATGGACGTCACGGTAGCGAAATCCGACGGTTCGAATCGCGTGCACTATAAAGTGGACGCCAAGAGCCACGCCGAAATCCTGCTAGTCACCGGCACGCCGCCAAATCACCCTTGACTCAACGCCGCAATCACTCTTCAGAACACGGACGCGTTTCTGCCTCAGATGCTTCCATCGACCCAGTGATCAAGCGTTCGCAGCCCTGCTTTTGCTGCGTGCGTCGGACCCATCTCTGAAATTCCAACGCTTGTGATTGACCCTTACTGATGTGATGTCGTCAGCCGCAAACGGAATTTCCTTGCAACCCCGCACCTCTATGATGCAGCCCTCACTCGTGAGGACCTGATCAAAGGATCTGCCGTTCTTCAACTCCACGGAGACAACTTGGTAACCGATGCCTGTCTCTCTAGCTTGTTTCAGATGATCGACAAACCCGCTGGGAATTGGAACTAAACGCTTCATTGCTCACCTCAGGAATGGAACTAAGCGGAGACTTTCGCACTAGGCCACGTTTCTTCATCTCGCCTTGCAACGGAGCCTGCTTGGGAAATGCAAGGCACGAGCGTTCCAATCGTGCTCTATGGCGCGTTGAAAAATTCCCACATGGCTGGGGCGCTGGCGGCATCTCCGGGGAGCATGCTTACGCCGAGGCCTTCGAGCATCAGGCGAAGGACACTTTGATGCTGGTAGAAGGCGATGGATTTATATGCGCGCTTGCCAAGTGGGCTGACCACGACCGCGGCTACGTGGCCGCCACCGGAAGTGAGGTCCAGAGTGTCGGCCTCGTCGAACACGATGACCAGCAAACCATCGGTCTGAAACTGCGAACTGTGAATGAGCGGGTCTATGTTGTTCTTCAGCCAAGCATCGGCTGTGCTGAGCGCGCAGTCGTGCGCGTCGTCGCAGAGATTGGGAACGATGAAGGAATAGTCGGGAAGGCTGGATGCGTTGAGATCGACAGCGAGTTGAGTGAACGGCACCAGGTTTTGCACCTGCTTGGCATCGTTTTGCACGTCGGTGAAATACGCGAGCGGATTATGGCGGACCGCGTACCGCCCGGTGTCGCCGCCGGTATAGCCGACCGATGGGATATCTTCGGCGTAAGACTTCCAGGTTTTACCCGCGGCGAGGAGGTCTCGGACAACATTTTCTGTGGAGACGGGGAAGGTGCGCGGCGTGGAGGCGTCGATGAGTGTAAGAATATCTCCGGTGGTGAGCTTGAAATAGTTTGGAATCGAGGGATGCGCGTTCGCAAAGTAGTTCGCCGCGAGGCCGTACTGATTGGCGAGGCCATTCAAGTAGGGCATCGAGGGATTAGCGATAACGTCGGCGTAATTGGCGTTTTCCTCGACGACAATGAAAACGTGGCCAAAGTGCACACTCCGAGCGGGCGGCGGCGGGGTCATGGCGACCTGTCCCACGCAACCGGCCACGGCGAGCACGAGGAAGGCAGGCAAAAGCAAGCGAACCAGGGCGGCAGCCAGAATGCGCAAGCGGTAGACAGGCATAGCTTTGGACATATTGACTCTTCTCTTGAGAATTGGGCCGATGCAGCTCTCCGAATCGTTCCGAGCACTCTGCTGAACCGCGCCTTGACACTAGCTAATTCGCGGGTCTCCGTCTGCCCACTTTGGGACACTCACACAGGAAGAAAGCGCCGATAAAATCAGTCAGACCACGCGACGGGGGCCGGGTCCCGGTGAGTCCGGCCATCGCAGACCGCCGCACCTCTCACTTTCCCCGGCACAGGGCGAGAATTTGCATGCCGGAGTATAATGAAAGTTTCGGCACTGGCCGGCGGACCGGCAGGAGACCCTTCCCATGAATTTCAAGCTGCACAGCAGCTATCAGCCCCGCGGCGACCAGCCCGCGGCAATCGAGCAGCTCACTCGCGGCCTGGATGCCGGCGAAAAGCACCAGGTGCTCCTCGGCGTCACCGGTTCCGGCAAAACCTTCACCATGGCCAAGCTCATCGAGGAGGCTAATCGCCCCGCGCTGGTTTTGGCCCACAATAAAACGCTGGCCGCACAGCTCTATCACGAGTTCAAAGGGTTTTTCCCGGAAAACGCCGTCGAATATTTCGTCAGCTATTACGATTTCTACCAGCCAGAAGCCTACGTTCCCTCCGCGGACATCTACATTGATAAAGAAGCCACCATCAACGACGAGCTGGACAAGCTGCGCATGAGCGCCACGCGCTCCCTCTTCGAGCGCCGCGACGTCGTCATCGTCGCCTCCGTCTCCTGCATCTACGGCCTCGGCTCGCCCGAAGCCTACTACGGAATGCTCGTCATGCTGGAAAAAGGCCAGCAAATCCCCCGCGAAGCCCTGCTGCGCCGCTTCGTGGATATCCAGTACGACCGCAGCGAAGACCTGCGACGCGGAACATTTCGCGTCCGCGGCGACACCATCGAAATTTATCCCACCTATGAAGACCAGGGCTACCGCATCGAAATGTGGGGCACCCAGATTGACGCGCTGCGCCAGATCGATCCGCTGACCGGCGAAGTCCGCGCCGGCCAGGAAGACTTGACGCGCGTGCCTATCTACCCGAAAACGCATTACGTGATGCCCCAGGAGCAGCGCGACCGCGCCATCGTCAGCATTCAGGAAGAGCTCTGGTGGTGGAAAAAGGAAATGGAGAAGCAGGGAAAATTCGTCGAAGCGCAGCGCGTCGTGCAGCGCACCATGTTTGACATCGAAATGATGCGCACCATCGGCTACTGCCACGGCATCGAAAATTATTCGCGTCATTTGAGCGGCCGTCTGCCGGGAGAAGCGCCGCCGACACTGCTCGACTACGTGCCCCAGGATTTCCTCATGTTCATTGACGAATCCCACCAGACCGTCGGCCAAGTCCGAGGCATGTTCAACGGCGACCGCTCCCGCAAGCAAACTCTGGTGGACTACGGCTTTCGCATGCCCTCGGCGCTCGATAATCGCCCGCTCACGTTCGAAGAATTCGAACACCGCATGAATCAGGTGGTTTACGTCTCCGCCACGCCCGGCCCCTATGAGCTGACCAAAGCAGGCGGCGTGGTTGTGGAACAAGTGATTCGGCCGACAGGACTAGTGGACCCTCAGGTGGAAATTCGTCCGGTGAAAGGCCAGGTGGACGACCTCCTGGAAGAAATTCGCGTGCGCTCGGAAAAAAACGAACGCGTCCTGGTCACTACTCTCACGAAACGCATGGCAGAAGACCTCTCCGAATATTTCTCGGAGATTGGCGTGAAGTGCCGCTACCTCCATTCCGAAGTGGAAACGCTCGACCGCATCAAAATCTTGCGCGATTTGCGCCGCGGCGAATTTGATGTGCTCATCGGAATCAACCTGTTACGCGAAGGCTTGGATTTGCCGGAAGTTTCCTTGGTGGCGATTCTGGACGCGGACAAAGAAGGCTTCTTACGCAGCAATACATCGCTGATCCAAACCATCGGCCGCTGCGCCCGCCACATCGAAGGCCGCGCCATTCTCTACGCCGACCGGCGGACGGATTCCATGAACCAGGCCATTGACGAAACCAACCGGCGCCGCACAAAGCAAGTAGCCTACAACAAGGAAAACAACATCACCCCGATGTCCATCATCAAGTCCGTGGACATGGAGCTGGCCAAAATCGTCGAAGCCGATTACGTGACCGTGCCCTTGGATGAGGTGAGCCTCGATGCCGCTGCGTCCGGCATCAAGAGCGAAAAACAACTCGCCGAAATGTTGCAGCAGCTCGAAACGCAGATGCGCGAAGCCGCCAAGAAATTCGAATTCGAAAAGGCCGCGCAGTTGCGCGACCGCATCCGCTCGCTCAAGCAGAAAGACTTGGCCGGAATGTTTTCCGTAGAGGGGCCGCCCGCGGCCGCCGAATCAGCCAGCTAAACCACGCCACGCTTGAGTTCGTCCAGCGGATAGAACGTGTCCCGCCAGACGATGCCGCCTTGTTTCAGCGTGACCACCGTCGAGCGCAGCAGCATGTAAATCATGAGCAAGGCGCCCAGAGGATGCGTCAGCGCGTAGAGTGGCGAGACGCGCATGGTGACCGCGATTGCCGTGTGGAAGAAGACCACAATGACAAGCGAAGCCGCCGCCAGCGCGCGAATCCAGCCGTGGCCGAAGAAGACACCGAGGAATGGCGTGATGTTCATCAGCAGAACCCCTGCGACGGCCACAGCCACGAACGGTAGGCTGTAGCCGGCGGCAGCAAAAAAATTCTTGGTCACCCCGCGAACCAGATTCCCAACCCCCGCGTGCCAGCGAACAACCACGCTCTCCTGCGCGATTCCGACTCCGGAACGAAAACCGGATTGCTTGATGATCTTTCCGAGCTTCATGTCATCAATCACCTCCAGGGCTAGTCGGCGATGCGTTCCGCTGGCTTCATACACCGAGCGCTTCAAAAGTTGAAATGCGCCGACTCCCACATAGAAGTGCGAATGCGGATTGCTGACGCGGTGCGGATCGCTGGCCAGCTGAAACATAAAAGCAAAAAAAGTGATGAGTACCTTCTCCCAAAAACCGATCATCTCCACGTCACCGAAGAGCGTGAGGTGATCCAGTTTGCGCTGCGCTGCAAGTGCGACGGCGCGGCGAAGTGCATCCGGTTGAAAGCGCACATCGGCGTCGGTGAACAACAGCCAATCGCCGGTGGAAACTTCGAACGCTTTCTGCAGCGCGTGCGGTTTTCCCAGCCAGCCCGGCGGCAGTTCCACGACGTGCACGGCGCGGAGCCGCGAATGCGCGGCCGCAAATTCGTCGAGGATGCGGCCCGTGGAATCATTCGAACGGTCGTCCACGGCGATTACTTCGAGATTCGGGTAATCGATTTCCATGAGTGTCGCGAGCGCCGCCGGAAGTTTTTCTTCCTCATCGCGGGCGGCAAAGAGCAATGAGATTCGCGGACAAGCCGCATCAGGAGCAGGGGCAAAATCTTTCAGCCAAGGAAGCTGGGTCGCCCCATAAACAACGCGAAGACCATGAGTGAGCCAGAAAAGCGTGATGAATCCGAAAAGAACGAGTCCCAAAAGGTGCATGGAAATTGGTGTCGGCGTCAACCTCAGGTTATGCTAACACGAGATGGAAAAGACGCTGGCTATCGTCGGGGCCGGGCGCGTAGGACGCGCATTGGGACGCCGGTTGCGCGAGTTAGGATGGAAAATCGGCGCCGTCGTCGCGCGCAGCGAAGGGAACGCGCGGAAGGCAGTTCGCTTTATCGGAGCAGGAAAAGCGCACGCCGGAACGACGCGGCAAATCCTCGCGTCGCGCGTGATCCTGATCACCACGCCGGATGACGAAATCGCGTCGGTTGCGCAGGAACTCGCGCGCATCGGCGCAGAAGAGTTGCGTGGGAAAGTGGTGCTTCACACCAGCGGCACATTGGATTCGAGCGTGTTGAAAGAGGCGAAAGCCCAGGGCGCCACCGTTGGTTCGATGCATCCTTTACAATCGTTTAACGGAATTTCCGTTCCTTCGCTGGAAGGAAGAGTGTTTGCGGTGGAGGGAGACACGCAGGCCGTTCGCGTGGCGCGTCAAATGGCACGCTCCCTCGGCGGTTCCGCCGTTCGAATCGCGGGAGAGAAAAAGGCCTTGTACCATGCGGCAGCGGCCATGGCCGCCGGAAACGTTCTCGCAGTCGAAGAGGCCGCGATGCAATTGCTGATCTCGCTCGGAATGAAACGCGGCGAAGCGCTGCGCGCGCTTTTACCGCTAACGCGGCAAGTGCTCGAGAATATGGAACGCCTGGGACCGCGCGCGGCGTGGACAGGACCGTTAGCACGCGGCGATTATAAAGTGGTGAAGGCGCATTTGGCCGCGTTGCGCGAATGTGGGCCGGAATTCGCTGCTGCCTATGAAGCCCTGAACCGGCTAGCGGGGCGCGTGCTTGCAAAAGACTCGGCCGGGATGCTCGCTAATTTGGCCAAACTTTGGGATGGGAAAAAAGCAAAGGCAAACGCCATGGGGAGCAACGCGTGAAACGATTACAGGTTGCAATCGAAAGTAAAACGCTCGCGAATGGATTGAAAGTGGTGATCGCTCCGGATACCACTGCGCCGGTCGTGACCGTCGGCGTGTACTACAAAATTGGATTCCGGCTGGAGCCGCAGGGCCGGAGCGGCTTCGCGCACCTATTCGAACACATGATGTTCCAGGGCTCGGCGAACGCCCCGAAAATGCAACACATCAAGCTGATCAATTCGAGCGGCGGCACGCTGAACGGCTCGACTTCCTACGACGTAACGAATTATTACGAAGCAGTGCCGTCGAACGCGCTGGAGCGCGTACTCTGGCTCGAAGCCGACCGCATGCGCGCCTTGAAAGTAGACGAAGAGAACCTGAAAAATCAGCGTGACGTCGTGAAAGAGGAAGTCCGCGTCAACGTGATGAACCAGCCGTATGGCGGATTTCCCTGGCTGGACATGCCGCCGGTGGCCTTCCGCAATTGGGCGAACGCGCACAACTTTTACGGCGATTTCGCCGATCTTGATGCCGCGGACCTGAAGGACGTGCAGGCATTTTTCAAAACATACTACGTCCCGAACAATGCGGTGCTGTTGATTCTTGGCGACGTAAAAGGGGAAGACGGCCTCTCGCTGGCGGAAAAATACTTTGGCAACATTCCTGCCGGAGCAACTCCGCCGTTCGCCGATCCAAGCGAGCCAGAACAAAACGAGGAGCGGCGCGGCAACGTGGAAGAAAAATTCGGAACGCTTCCCGCCATGGCCATCGGTTACGGAATGCCGAAGCGCCGGACGGCTGATTGGTGCGCGATGGCGCTGCTTGACCAGGCGCTCCACGGCGGAAGAGCAGGGAGGATGTATCGCGAACTGGTCCTGGAAAAACAAATCGCGGTGGACGCCGACGGCGGCATTGACGACATTTTCGGATACAACGGGCCGACGCAGATGACCACGAAGATCATGCACAAGCCGGAGTATCCGAGCGACGCCACCTTGCCGGCGTTCGATGCGGTGATTCGCGAAGTGCGAGAGCAGGGCATCAACGCGGATGAATTGGAACAACTCAAAGTGAAATGGCGCTCGGATTATTACGCGACGCTCGAAGGCGGCCGCGGGGGCTCCATGCCGAAATACGGATTGATGCATCTGTTGGCGTGTTTCACCCTCTTTGACAACGAGCCACAGCTCGTGAACACCATCCTCGATGGATTTCTTGCGGTGACGCGCGAGGAAATCCAGGCCGTCGCGAAGAAATACCTGCGGAATGAAAAACGTGCGATTGTCTTTCGAACGCCGGTGAAAGCCAGCACCAAGGAGGCCGCATAATGGCGACGCGCACGGTAGAAGTTGCCACGGGCGTGCCAGGTCTCTCCGCGGAACGCGCGGTGACGTGGCCGAAGCGCACCAAGACGCAGCTTTCGAACGGCCTCGAAGTAATTCTCGCGGAGTCGCATACAATCCCAAAATTTCACGGCGAACTCTTTTTCCGCTCGGGCAACGCTGCGGTTGCGGATCGCGCCCCAGGGCTCGCGGAAATGACGGCCACCGCCGTTCGAACGGGAACAGCGAAACGCGTGAGCCGCCAAATCGAAGAGGATTTGCGACGCATCGGCGCCGATCTTTCTTCCGCAGCCGGAATGGATACCAGCGCGATTTCGTTCGCGGGACTATCGGAATTTGCGGAACCGCTTCTCGGTTTGGTGAACGAATTGGCGCGGGAAGCCGCTTTCCCGGAACTCGAATTCGAGCGCGAACGCCGGCAAAAGCTGGAAGAAGTGAAACTGGAACGCACGCAACCCGGATTCCTAGCCAGCGAACGCTTGCGAAAAGTTCTGTTCGGCGCGCACCCGTACGCGCAAGTTTCGCCGAGCGAACAACAAGTGGCCGCATACAGACGCGACGATTTGCAAGCGGTCTACCGCGAATCGTACACGCCGGGAAACGGGTTGCTTATCCTCGTAGGAGATTTCGATCCGCAAGCGATGCTGAAAAACATCGAAACAGTTTTTGGCGCATGGACCGGCAAAAAACCCGAATCAAGAATGGCTGCGGCGCCAGCGAATCCGCGCGGGCGGCGAGTTTATCTCGTTCACGTGCCGGGCGCGGTGCAAACGCAAATCCTGGCGGGATGTCATGCCATCACGCGCAAGCATCCGGACTGGGTGAAACTGGGACTGACGAACAGTTTGTATGGCGGCGCGTTCAACTCGCGATTGGTGATGAATATTCGCGAGGACAAAGGATATACGTACAGTCCGCGCAGCGGCGTCAGTGCACTGCGCCAGCACGGATATTTCTCGGTTTCGGCGGCGGTGCGCAACGATGTTGTGGCAGCTTCGCTCACGGAGATTTTCTACGAGATGGACAAGCTGCGTTCGCTGCCGGTTCCGGACGCGGAACTTGCCGACGCGCAGAATTATCTGAGCGGCATCTTTTCCATGGGCCTCGCGACGCAAGATGGCCTGCTCTCGCAATTCTCGACAGTGGCGCTGAACGAATTGCCGGACGACTACCTCGAAACCTATCGCCAAAAAGTCCGCGCACTCACGCCGGAGGATTTGCTCGCGACCGCGCGAAAGTATTTGGATTCCGCGAACATGCAAATCGTTGTGGTCGGCGACCGCGCGCAAATCGAATCGCAATCTGCTCTTTTCGGCGACCTCGAAATTTGCGACGCGCGGGGCAAGCGCCTGGATTGACAGAGCGTTTCTATATTATTGATTGATGTAACTGCGCGTGGTATTATTCTCCGGTAACGATTTCGCGACTCCTTTTCGGTCGGTTCTTCCCGCCTATTCTTTTTATTGCTGCGCTCTTTTCACCGGCGTCACTTGCCGGGAAGAAAAAGCCGCCGGCGCAGCCTGTCAACATTCATACGGCGAATTCGGAGCAGTGGCAGCTGGTGCCGGGGATCGGGCCGGCGACGGCGGACAAGATTCTGCAGATGCGCAAGTCGTACGGCGCATTCAAGAGTGTCGACGATTTGCTGGCGATTCGCGGCGCCGGCCCGAAGGAAGTGTGCGGCGTCATAGGGTTTGGTGGGTGGGCTTGGGTTGGTCGATGCGGAGGGGGACCTGGTCGGCGATGCGGATGCCGTAGCCTTCGAGGGCGACTACTTTTTTCGGGTGGTTGGTGAGGACGCGAATGTCCTTGAGGCCGAGATCGATCAGGATTTGCGCGCCGATGCCGCTTTCGTGCTGGACCATGCGCTGGCGGGCGGGCTCGCGATCGAGCTGGCCGCGCTGGTGAAAATGGATTTGCGGGAGCGCGCCGGGCTCTTCGGCGGTTTCGACGGTGAAGCCGCGCCCGGTGTGATGGAGGTAAAGAAAGACGCCGCGATCTTCCTTGGCGATGGCGGCGAGCGAGCGGGAAACGAGTTCGCTGCAATCGCACGCCGTAGAAGCGAAAACGTCTCCCGTGAGGCAATGCGAATGCACGCGGACGAGGGCCGGCTCCGCGCCAACGAGCTCGCCGCGCACGAGTGCGATGTGCTGGTCGTGGTCCACGTCGCTCGAATAGGCAATCATGCGGAAATCGCCGTAGCGCGTGGGAAGAACGGCTTCGGCCACGCGGCGGACGTAGCGTTCGTGCTGCATGCGGTAGCGGATGAGGTCCGCGACCGTGAGCATTTTCAGGTGGTGTTCCCGGCAAAACTCGATGAGCTGCGGCACGCGGGACATGGTGCCGTCCTCGCCCATGATTTCGCAGATGACCCCGGCAGGAGTCAGCCCGGCGATGCGCGCGAGATCCACGGAAGCTTCCGTCTGGCCGGCGCGGACGAGAACGCCGCCATTGCGCGCGCGCAGGGGGAAAATGTGTCCGGGGCGTGCGAGATCCTGCGGCTTCGTTTTTGGATCGGTGGCCGTAAGAATGGTGATGGCGCGGTCGGAGGCGCTGATGCCCGTGGTGACGCCCACGCGTGCGTCCACGGCTTCGGTGAACGCGGTGCCGTGGACGGACGTGTTGATCGGCGACATGAGCGGGAGGTGGAGCTCGTCGCAGCGCTCTTCTGTAAGCGGCAGGCAGATGAGGCCGCGGCCGAATTTGGCCATGAAGTTGATGGCGTCGGGGGTGATCTTTTCGGCGGCCATGGTGAGGTCGCCTTCGTTTTCGCGGTCCTCGTCGTCCACGAGGACGATCATGCGGCCCTGGCGAATCTCTTCGACGGCTTCCTCGACAGTGGCGAATGGCGGTTTTACGTCAGACACGGTGCATCCCCTTGGCGCTAGTTTACCGAATTTGATGACTCATTACACGTTCCCGTCACCGTGATGCTGCTGGGGACGGTTTGGCCGATCGCCGCCAGTGCCGCTTTAATGCTTGGGCACATCCCGCCGCTTCCGTCAGAGCGACCCACCGTGACATTCGCAGCATGCGCACCCCCTGCGAGTAAGAATAGCGTCAGCAACATCACTGATGCCGAGGCACTTAACACGTGACTGTATCTCATGGCCATCCTCCATTTCGTCCAAGGTCAAGTCGTCGAAATTAGGCCACGGAAGTGCACGCATTCGGCTCATCTTCGTTCGCTTCCGGGGCAGGTCCTTGCCTAGCCGCGGGAATCTATGCTCCCCTGTCGCGCGGCTGCATGCGACAATCCACGCCACCACTACCCATGTCGCTATTTGTCGCACCCTGCCTGCCCCTAAATTGTTCAAGAGCACTCATCAAACGAGCATCGCATGTGATTTGGGTCGGAACGAATGGTAAGGGGTGGATGGAAGACGGACAAAAAAGGAACGTCAATGCCCCCAGGTGCAACACCGGCACTTGGGGCGCGCGGGAAAAACCGCCGAACCCAGTCAGCTTCGCGTCAACTTGGGCTGGCTGGGACTCGGCGGCTAAGACTACCTGGCTATCCTAGCTAGCCTTTCACCGGAATGGTGACCGGCTTCGCCAGCTTGAAGGTCAACTGGCTCTTGGCCGTAACTACTTTTACGTCCTTGTTGGCCTTCGGCTTATCGCTATCCTTGGTATCGTTTTTGGGCTGGCTCTTCGGTCCGCTGATCGAATTGGTGTCCAATGGGTAGGACTTCCCGTGGATGAGCACCGAAGCGAGAGTCACCTTCAGTTCGTGCTTTTTCACCTTGACGATCCGGCAGGTTACTTGCGTGCCCTTCGGAATCACCGTCTTTCCGTCCACCTGAATCGGCGTGGTCAGACTGGCGGTAAAAGTGTCACCGACCTTGTTCTTGTCCGTGGCCAGTGTTTGTCTTGTCGCCGCGCTGATCTCTGTGCCTTTCGGCACGGTGACCAGTATTGGCTCCGGCATTTTCGCTGCGGGGGCAGCTTTTGCGGCGACGGCAGGTTTTGCCGCGGCAGAGGGTTTTGCTGTCCCGGCTTCCTTGGCCGTGTTACTGGCTTCGTCCGTGGCCGCATTGGAGCAGCCCGCCGCCGTTAGAACGGCTGCCGCTGCCAAAGCAAGCCAGTGCTTCCGATGCAATTGAGAGTGGAACATTTCACACCTCCAAAGGGCTACCCTTGGGGTGAATGGGATGAGGTGGCTGGTTGGACCCTTCACCGGTCAAAACTTACGGACCAACTGCGAAACGGCGGGTATCCCTTACCTTCCCTAAATCCTATAGAGTCCGCCGGCTGGTGTCCCTGCGCTTCTCCTACGCGCGTTTCCATCCCAGCACCGGCCGGTTGGCCAGTACTCCGCGTCTGAGGGATCAAGAGATGAATCGTTACGCAGGAGCGCCCTCTCGAACCTCGGCGCGTTGAGCATGGACTTTACCGCTCACCGGCTTGGTGCGCAGGTGGGCGTCCTCCTGCTGCCACTTCCGCGCCAGTGCGTCCAAGTCGCCCATTACCTTGCTGATGTCCTTCATGCGCTTCGTGATGCCGTAGGTCACCGATGGGGGGATGGTCGGCTCGTAGTCGCGGAAGACGAAGCCCTTTTGCTCCAGGACGCGGAGGCGCTCCGTTAATACCCGCGAAGAAATCCCCACCACTTGGCGGCGTAGCGCTCCGAAGCGCGTGGGGCCGTTGGAACTCAGAACCCACAGGATGTGCATGGTCCAAGGGCGGGCCAGGATTTCCAGCAGCTCACTGAAAGGGCAATGGGGTGGTTCTATGGCCGGCTTTTGCATGGCAACTCCTCACTAAGTTACTTTAGAGTGCCTACTATACAAATACAAGTAGTTATTTATAGTAACCGTGAAGCAAGTCCACTCATCGAATGGGCATAAGGAGGAAGGACATGGCAACGAATTCAATGGCAATTTCCCAGGGTGTGGAGGCAAGAAGCTTTTCGCAAGGCGCAGTGGTCGTTCTGGGGCGATTTCTGTTCGTGCTGATTTTCCTGATGGCCGGCGCCAATCACTTTTCCAAGCAAACCATCGGCTATGCGGCTTCTCAGGGCGTACCTTTGGCTTCCATCGCGGTTCCGCTTTCTGGGGTGCTGGCCATCGCCGGCGGCCTGGGCATTTTGCTGGGCTATCGCGCAAAACTTGGCGCCTGGCTGCTGGTACTCTTCCTGGTTCCGGTGACCTTGATGATGCACAGGTTCTGGGTGGTGCAGGATCCCATGATGGCGCAGATCCAGATGATTCTGTTCATGAAAAATGTCGCCATGCTCGGCGGCGCCTTGCTGATTTCTCAATTCGGAGCGGGACCGTTCAGCCTTGATGCCCGGCGCTCGCGCTGAACTCGGCCAAAAGGAGAGAACCAAAATGCACAAGCAATCTGAATCACCGAGTTTTGATGCCATCAAAACACCCATCTCGCAGGAGGCCCTCGATCAACTGTTTCGCGAAGCGCGGACACACTCCGCGTGGCTTCCCGAACCCGTGCCAGGAGAGCTCCTGCATAGGGCTTACGAATTGGCGCGACTTGGGGCGACCAGTGCTAACGGCTCGCCAGCCAGATTCGTTTTCTTGACAACGCCAGGCGCCAAGGCGCGCCTCAAGCCCGTTCTGGCGCCGGGCAATGTCGAAAAAACTATGGCCGCTCCTGCAACAGTGATCATCGCCTGGGACACGGAATTCCACGAAAAACTTCCCATGCTCTTTCCACAGGCGGATATGCGGTCCTACTTTGTCGGAAATAAACCTCTGATTGAGGAGAACGCTTTCCGCAACAGTTCACTGCAAGCTGCCTACTTCATGCTGGCCGCGCGCGCGTTGGGGTTGGATTGCGGGCCTATGTCCGGGTTCGACGCGGACAAACTCAATGCGGAATTTTTTCCGGACGGAAAGTGGAAGGTTAACCTTCTCTGCAATCTGGGATATGGAGACCAAAGCAAGCTCTACCCACGCAATCCTCGCCTGGAGTTTGAGGAAGCCTCTGTGGTTCTTTAGAGGTCAGATACAGCGAAGAGGCAGATGAGTAGGTCATCGAAACCAAAGAGTAACGAAGTTAAGGAGCCGCAAGCAGCCTCCACGCAGCCAGAGACGAGAGCGATTTCCGTAGGAAACTCGGCGCGTGAGGAGGAAATCAGGCATCGTGCATACGAAGTCTATCTCGAACACGGCGGCCAACCGGGCCGTGAGCTAGACGATTGGCTCCAAGCGGAACGGGAACTGAAAGACGGAGTGCGTTCGCGCGCGCAGGCGGGCTAGGAAGAGGATCCGCGACATCTGCGGACAATGGGCGAAAGCTGGCCTACGGACGTTGGGGCGGTGGAGCAGCCGCCCTCCATTCGGTGCTGGACATCGAGAAGAAAATTGGCAGAATAAGGCAACGTGAGAGTCCTGCCTAAGTTTTGTGGTACATGCTCTGGGTGTTCGCGTTTGTGAACGGGGTGGAGGCGCTGCGGTACCTGTTGCCGCACGTGCCGTTTCCGGCGCAAATCGAGAACTTCACCGAGCGGCGCGCGGCGCTTTCGCTAGATGCGTTGGGAGGCGCAATCGCCTTGCTGGTGGGGCCATTGCAATTTGTGCCGCGCTTCCGGGAACGCAACTGGGGCCGTCATCGCCTGCTGGGGTGGATTTATTGCGGCGCGGTATCGCTGGGCTGGTGCGCTTCGGTGTGGATCGCCCCGCATGCGCAGACGGGTTAGATCGTGGCGTCGGGATTTCTCGCGCTCGGCGCGGCCTGGATTGTAACAACGGGGCTCGCGGTGCGGTTTATTCTGCGAGGCGATGCGAACCAGCATCGGCGGTGGATGATTCGCAGCTTCGCGCTGACGGCCGCGGCCATCACGCTGCGCATGTACCTGCCGCTTATTTTCGTCTTCCATTGGAATTTTTCGGTTGCGTATCCCGCCATCGCGTGGCTCTGCTGGATCCCCAATGCGCTTGCCGCTGAGGTGTATCTGCGGTTGGCGTCAACGCCTTCGGGCATCAATCTGCCAGCCAACCTGATCGGCCATTCTCCAGAACTTCCTTAGACGGGCAGGGCACGCGCTGAAGAGCCAGCTGTTCGGGCACTCCTTGTAATGGCGGGAAGGATTAGGCAGGATTTGTGCTCACGAAGCGAGGTGGGCGATGGCTTGCAATCCGGAAGAACTGAAGCACGTGCCGCTGTTTGCGATGCTGGATGACGACGAGAGGGCGGTGCTCGCGGGGCAGGTGCAGATGAAGAAATTTGTGCCGCGGCAGCGCATTTACAAGATGGGGGACTCAAGCGGGCAGGCTTACGTGATGGTCTCGGGACGAGTGCGCGTCACCACGGTGGACGAGGACAATCAGGAAGTGGTGGTGGATGAGCCGGGGCATGGCGAATTTTTTGGCTTCGCGTCCATGCTGGAGCAGACGCCGCATCAAACTAGCGCGGTGGCGCTGGAAGAGACGGAATGCCTGGAAGTCACGCGGAACAATATTGGCGTGCTACTGGAGCGCAAGCCGCATGCGGGGATGGACATGCTGACGGTGATCGGGCGACAGTTCCATGCATCGCAACGGTTGGTGCGGTTGCGCGCGAACCGCCATCCGAACGAGGTGATTGAAAGGGAAGCGACGTTTGGGGAGCGGGTGTCCGACTCCGTGGCGCGCTTTGGCGGATCGTGGTTTTTTATTATTACGTTTCTGATCCTGTCTTCGATTTATATCGCGGTAAACGTGTACCTGAAGCGGTCGGCTTGGGATCCTTATCCATACATTCTTCTGAATCTTTTTCTTTCGCTGCTCGCGGCCATTCAGGCTCCGGTGATCATGATGAGCCAGAACCGGCAGGACACGAAGGACCGGCTGCGCAGCGAACTGGATTTTGACGTGAACCGGCGGGCGGAAACGGAAATCCAGGGGCTGGCGCGGAAAATGAATCTGCTGGGCGACCAGATCGCGGACCTGGAAGATCTGGTGCGCAAGGGATTGTCTTAGGCTAGGGCGCGGCGAAGACCGGGCGTGCGGAAGGGCGCTCCTCCACAAGGAAAAACTTAGCGGACGAAAATGATGAGGATGCGGTAGAGGCCTGCTCCGAAGAGGGCGGCTCCGGGGATGGTAAGCACCCAGGCGAAGACGATGCGGCGCGTGACGCCCCAGCGAACTGCGGAGAGGCGGCGTGTGGCACCCACGCCGACAATCGCGCCGGTAATGGTGTGCGTGGTGCTGACGGGGATGCCGAAGACGGCGTTCATGACGAGCGTGAGGCCGCCGGCCGTTTCTGCGGCAAAGCCGCCAAAGGGAGTGAGCTTGGTGATGCGCTGGCCCATAGTCTTGATGATGCGCCAGCCGCCGGCCATGGTGCCGCCGCCCATGGCGAGATGGCAACAGAGAATGACCCAGTAGGGAACAGCGAACGATTTGAGCATGCCGCCGGCGACGAGCGCCGTGGTGATGATGCCCATGCCCTTTTGTGAGTCGTTGGTGCCGTGGCCGAGACTGAAGAGCGCGGCGGAGAGCAACTGAAGGCGGCGGAACCAGCGGTCCACTTTAAGAGGGCGCTGGCGACGCACAATCCAGCTGGTGAGGATGGTCAAAAGGATCGCGAGAAGCATTCCAACGACCGGCGACAGGAAGATAAAGAGAACCGGCTTGACCCAGCCACTGAGAATTAGCGCCTTGAATCCGGCGCGGACGACGGCAGCGCCGCCGTAGCCGCCAATCAGTGCATGGGAGGAACTGGTGGGGAGGCCCAGAATGAGCGTAATCAAGTTCCAGGTGATCGCGCCGAGCAGGCCGGCGAGGAGGACTTGCTGGTTGATGAGCTCGATGTGAATCATGCCTTTGCCGATGGTTTTGGCGACGGCGGTGCCGAAAACGAAGGCGGCGATAAAGTTCCAGAATGCGGCCCAGACGACGGCGCGGAAAGGAGTGAGGACGCGAGTGGAGACGACGGTGGCGATGGAATTGGCGGCGTCGTGCCAGCCGTTCGAGAATTCGAAGGCGAGGGTGAGGAAGATGACTACGAGGAGGAGGGAAAAGCTGGTCATCGCGGATCAGGCGCTTTTCAGAATGACGCCTTCGATGACATTGGCGACGTCTTCGCATTTGTCAACGGCGGTTTCGATTACTTCGAAGATTTCTTTCCACTTGATGATCTGGACGGGATCTTTTTCTTCGTCGAAGAGCTGCGCGATGAGGGTGCGGCAGAGGCGGTCGCTGTCGTTTTCGTAGCGATTGATCTCGATGCAGTGCTTCAGGGCTTCTTGCGGCTTTTCGAGGGAGCGGATGGCAGCTTCGACTTCGGCGGTGGCGGAGACAAGCACCCTGACGAGTTCCACTGTGCCGGTGCGAATGGAGTCCACACGGTAGAGGACGAAGCGGCTGGCGGCGGCGTCGATGAGGTCGATCACGTCGTCAAGGCGGCTGCAGAGCTCGTAGATGTCTTCGCGGTCGAAGGGTGTGATGAAGGTTTGATTCAGCTTGGTGAAAAGGGCGTGAGTGATCTCGTCGCCTTCGTGCTCGATGGCCTTGACGATTTGTACTTGCTCGGGCACGCCCGTGTAATGCGAGAGCATCTTGAGGAGGGCATCGGCGCCCGCGTGGATGTTCACCGCTTGTTTGGTAAAGAGGTCAAAGAAGCCCTCTTCACGCGGCAAGAAGCGCTGCAAGAGTCCTGGCATGAGTGACTCTCCCCGGAAGAGTCGGTGTGAGGCAAAGGGAAGATATCAGAGCAGGTTCGGGATAGGCAAGCAAGCGTCTGGCGGGCTTCTGTGCGTGGCAGGTTCCGCGTGTGCCGATGGGGCTTGGGGAATCATCTAAGCTAAGGAGCGCCACGATATCGGCTAAATTTGGCCTGTTATGTCCGGCGCAGGAGCTTTGGATGATTCCGTTCTCAGTGCTTGATCTCGCGCCCGTTTGCGCGGGCGCGACCCCGGCCGACGCCTTCCGCAATACCTTGGAACTTGCTCGGCACACAGAACAATTGGGGTACCGGCGCTACTGGCTGGCCGAGCACCATAACATGCCGGGGATCGCGAGCGCGGCGACGGCGGTGGTGATTGGATACGTAGCCGGAGGCACGAAGATCATTCGCGTGGGAGCCGGCGGAGTGATGCTGCCGAATCATGCGCCGCTCGTGATTGCGGAGCAGTTTGGCACGCTGGAGTCGCTATATCCAGGGCGGATCGATCTCGGCCTGGGACGCGCGCCGGGAACGGATATGGCGGCGACGCGGGCGCTGCGGCGCGACAGCAAGGCCACCGGCGATGAATTCCCGCAAGACGTGGAGGAGTTGCAATCGTACTTCGAGCCCGCCGAACCTGGGCAGCAAGTCCGTGCGGTCCCCGGGGCGGGGATGCGGGTACCGATCTGGCTGCTCGGATCGAGCTTATTCAGCGCGCAACTGGCGGCAATCAAGGGGCTGCCGTTCGCGTTCGCGTCTCATTTTGCGCCTGCGGACATGATGCAGGCGCTGGCGCTGTACCGAAGGCGCTTCAGGCCTTCGAAGCAACTCGACCGGCCGTACACCATGCTGGGGGTGAATGTGATCGCGGCTGCCACGGACGCGGAAGCGCGGCGGCTGTTCACTTCGCATCAGCAAGCCTTTGCGCTGCTCCGCCGGGGAACGCCGGGGCAGATTCCGCCGCCGATCGACAACATCGAAACGTTTTGGAGTCCCGCGGAGAAGGCCATGGCCAGCCAATCGCTGGCGTGTTCGTTCGTTGGTTCGTCGATGACGGTGGAGCGCGGATTGAGCGAATTCCTCGAGGTTACGAAGCCAGACGAACTGATCGTCGCGGGGCTCATTTACGACCAGGCCGCGCGCTTGCGATCTTACGAAATCGCCGCCGAGGTGCGGGACCGCATGGGCTCGGAAGCAGACAAAGTGAGCGTGCCGGCCGGAGCCAAGGCGAATTCCTAGCCGCAGCAAAACTAGCAAGCCCTCACAGAAAAGAAAAAGGGCGGCCCGCGAGGACCGCCCCTTTAGGATTGAGGTTGTGGGCGAGCTGGTAAAGCGACGCCCCAGCACAGGCAGGAGTGCCTGTGCTACTTGGGTTTAGTACATGCCGCCCATGCCGCCAGCGCCGGGCGCTCCGGCAGCGGCTGCCTTCTTGTCATCTTCCTTGATGTCGGCGATGAGGGCTTCGGTGGTGAGCATGAGGCCCGCGATGGAGGCTGCGTTCTGCAGCGCGAGGCGGGTGACCTTAGCTGGGTCAATGATGCCCATCTTGATCATGTCGCCGTACTCGCCGGTCTCGGCGTTGAAGCCGAAGTTCTCTTCCTTGGAGTCGCGGATCTTGCCGATCACAACGGCGCCTTCGTGGCCGGCGTTGAGGGCGATCTGGCGGGAAGGCTCCTCGAGAGCGCGGCGCACGATGCCTGCACCAACGGCTTCGTCATCGTGGAGCTTGAGCTTCTCGACGACCGAGATGCAACGGAGCAGCGCCGAGCCGCCGCCGGGGACGATACCTTCCTCGACAGCCGCGCGGGTGGCGTGCATAGCGTCTTCGACACGCGCCTTCTTTTCCTTCAGCTCGGTTTCAGTGGCTGCCCCGACTTTAATGACGGCGACGCCCCCGACGAGCTTGGCAAGGCGCTCCTGGAGCTTTTCCTTGTCGTAGTCGCTGGTGGTGTTCTCGATCTGCGAGCGGATCTGCTTGACACGGCCTTCGATGTCCGCGGACTTGCCGGCGCCTTCGATGATCGTGGTGTTGTCCTTGTCGATGACGACCTTCTTGGCGCGGCCGAGGTCCTCAAGCTTCACATTCTCAAGCTTGATGCCGAGGTCTTCGGTGATGGCCTTGCCGCCGGTGAGCGTGGCGATGTCTTCGAGCATGGCCTTGCGGCGGTCGCCAAAGCCAGGGGCTTTGACGGCGGCGCACTGCAGCGTGCCGCGGAGCTTGTTCACCACGAGGGTGGCGAGGGCTTCGCCTTCGACGTCCTCAGCGACGATCAAGAGGGGCTTGCCCATCTTGGCGGTCTGCTCGAGGAGAGGAAGAAGATCCTTCATGGAGCTGATTTTCTTTTCGTGGATCAGGATGCGGACGTCTTCGAGGACGCATTCCATGCGGTCCGGGTCGGTGATGAAGTAGGGCGAGAGGTAGCCGCGGTCAAACTGCATGCCTTCGACGACTTCGAGGGTAGTCTCCATCGTCTTGGATTCCTCGACGGTGATGACGCCATCCTTGCCGACTTTCTTCATGGCTTCGGCGATGATGCCGCCGATTTGCTTGTCATTGTTGGCGGAAATGGTGCCAACCTGGGCGATCATTTCGCCCTTGACGTCCTTGTGGAGCCGCTTGATCTCTTCGACGGCCACTTCGACGGCCTTCTCGATGCCGCGCTTGAGAGCGGTGGGGCTGGCGCCTGCGGCGACAGTCTTGACGCCCTCGCGGAAGATAGCCTGAGCGAGCACGGTCGCGGTGGTCGTGCCGTCACCGGCAACGTCGGAAGTCTTGGAAGCGACTTCACGGACCATCTGCGCGCCCATGTTCTCGAGGGGATCGCGGAGTTCGATTTCCTTGGCCACGGTCACGCCGTCCTTGGTGATGATCGGCGCGCCGAACTTCTTTTCGATCACCGCATTGCGGCCCTTGGGGCCGAGGGTAATCTTCACTGCGTCGGCAAGAGCGTTCACGCCGCGCAAAATCGATTGGCGGGACGCTTCACCTGTTACAATCTGCTTCGCCATACTGGTCATTCCTCCTGATATTCTTCGTTCTAATTATGAAAACCTTCGGAGAACTGCACCGGTCCGAGGACCGGCCACTACAACGGGCTTTCGCCCGGCTAGGCCCGAGATACAGGTCTACCTCTTTGCTGCTTTTGCGGCGCCGCCCAGCTTCGCGAGGATTTCTTCTTCGCGGAGGATGAGCAGCTCTTCGTCGTCGATCTTGATTTCCGTGCCGCCGTATTTGCCGAACAGGACGCGGTCGCCAACTTTGACGTCGAGGGGATAAAGTTCGCCCTTCTCGCGCTTGCCGGGGCCGACGGCGATTACCTCGCCTTCCTGCTGCTTTTCTTTGGCGGAGTCCGGAATGATGATGCCGCCCTTGATGCTTTCCTTCTCTTCAATGCGCTTCACGACGACACGGTCGTGGAGCGGGGTCAGATTCACTGCCATCTTGAAAAACCTCCGTAGGTGATCTTGCGGTTTTGATCCGTGGTTGCGAGAAAAAGGGGAATTAGCACTCCTCGCTACCGACTGCTAATATAGCAGAAAGTCCTGCCATGTCAAGCATTTGCCGGACAATCGACAACTCGGCTGTGGATTTATGTTCTGCGTAAGCCATTTATTTGCAATCGGATAGGTGGTGCCAGAAAAATATGGCACTTGGCGATTGTACTGCAGGGGACTGAAGGATAGAATCCGACGCGTTGGAGCCACATGGGGTCGCTACTCTACATCCGGTTGATTGGGTACACGGCGGGCACGCTGCTGCAGCTTTTCTGGATGGTAGTGATTCTCGGCTACCGCCGGCAGCGCAATTTTGAACGCGTTTTCTTTTTTCTTTGTCTGGCGTTGTTCTTCTTTTACGGTGGGTCGCTGCTCGCGCTGAACTCGCAGATTTACTACCCCTCGCCGCCGCTGGCGCTGAATGAATTTGCAATCGCTATTATCTGTGTGGGGCTTTGCATGTTGCCAGCGCTGCTGGTGCATCTGCACATGGAGTATGCGATAACGCGCGGTCTGCTGAAGAACAGGCGGTGGCAAGCTGCAGTGTACCTGGTCTTTTATGCAGCTTGCTTTCATCTCGCGTATCACCGGATTCCGTTACTGTTGCAAGACCCTCACTTCAATTTTCTTGTGCCTGGCAGTTCGCTGGGTGAGGGCTTCGCCACCGTGCTGGCAGTGGCGCTACTGTGGTGCGGACTTTGGGAACGACGATTCGCCACGGCAGCTCCGGACAAAGCGCAACGGACCTTTCACTCGACGCTCCTGCTATTTTTTGTGGCGTCTCTTGCAGCGGTCGTGAGCTTGCATTTGACTCCGTTTCATCTGCAAGCGCAGACGGCGGAGGGATTCGCCACTGCTTTTGTGCTGCTTCCGATCCTGCCCTTCAGCGTGCTGATTTTTCTGGTATACCGGCACAATTTTTTGCAGATCGGGCGGCAGAAGAATCTTTTGTACGCCATATCGGCGACGTTTCTGGCGTTGCTGTACCTGAGCCTGGTGCGCCGGCTCAGTATCCGGCTGGAGCCGGTGCTACCACCAGAGGCGACGGCGTCGATCCTGCTGTTTGTGCTGGTGATTTTCATTGAGCCGCTGCAGAGGGCGCTGGGGCGGCAGCTGCAGGAGACGGCGCAGAAGGAGATGGAAGTGGCGCATCGGCTGGCGGCGGAATTCCAGCAGGAGGCGCGGCGGGGCGAAGTGCCGGTGCTGGCGGAGTTCGTCGAGAACCGGTTGAAGGAACAGTTTGAGTTCGCGGACGTGGGACTGATGCTCTGGAATCCGAGCACAGGGAAAGAGGAGCGGCTTCCTGCACGTAAGGAATTCAAAGAGGGCTTTTCGATCCTGCAAGGGAACTTGACGCTGGGCACGCTGCAGATCGAGCCCCACGGGGCGGCGATTTCCGGGGAAACGCGGAAGGCGCTGGAGTTTTTGTGCGAGCAGTTGCCGGGGGCGCTGGATTTGTGCCGGTTGATTGAGCAGAAGCTGCGGCTGGAGAGGGAATTGGCGGAGCGGGAGCGGCTGGCGCTGGTAGGACAGATGGCGGCGAGCATTTCGCATAATTTGAAGAATCCGCTGGGGTCCATGAAGACGATCCTGCAAGTGCAGCTGGAGAATCCGGAGCTTCCGGAATCCATTCGCGGCGAAACGAAGATGGTGCTCGACGAAATCGGCAGGCTCTCGACGAAGCTCAATCAGTTGCTGCAGTTTAGCCGGCCTGCCGTGCGCGGAGGGAGCGCGATCGGTAATTGTGATGCCCACGTGGTGATGGAGGAGGTCACCAGCGTGTTGTCGCACGAAGCCGAGCAGCGCGGCGTGCGGCTGCAAGTACAGGCTGCGGGAAGCACCGCGAGAGTCGCGGTGAGCGCGGAGGCACTGAATGACGTGATCTCGAACTTGGTGGTGAATGCGTTGGAGGCGGCTCCTCGCGGCGGGCGCGTGACGGTTTGCGCGGCGCCGAGCGATGACAGTTGCATGCTTACGGTGGAAGACGATGGGCCGGGGATTCCGGCCGCGCTGCAAGAAAAGATTCTGCGGCCGTTCTTTACGACGAAGCCGCAGGGGACGGGATTGGGGTTGGCAATAGTGGCGAGGCGGGTGGCGGAGTTTGGGGGAAAGGTGGAGTGGGAGAGTCCGGTGCGGGACGGCAGAGGGACGCGGTTTCGGGTGACTCTGCCGTTGGGAATAAGTATGGAAGCAAGGAAGTAAGGAAGGGAAGATGAAAACGATTCTTATCGTGGATGACGAGCCGGCGGCCCGGTATGGGTTGCGGAGGGCGCTGGAGTCCAAATACCGCATCGCGGAGGCGGATTCGGCTGAGGTGGCGCGAGAGGCGTTGCCGCGCGAGCAGCCGGATTTGGTTTTGCTGGACGTGGTGCTGCCGGGGCAGGATGGGATTTCATTTTTGCGGTGGATGCGCGAGCAGGGAAGCGAAATTCCGGTGCTGATGGTTTCGGCGCTGGACACAGCGAAGACGGCGGTGGAAGCGTTGCAGATCGGCGCGGCGGATTATTTGGTGAAGGGATTCGAATTGGAGGAGTTGCGGCAGCGTGTTTCGAATCTGCTCAAACTTGCGACGCTGGAAAAGGAAAATGATTCGCTGCGGCGCAGGCTTACCACCGAAGGACAATTTGGGCAGATGATTGGGCGCTCCGCGGAGATGCGGCACGCGTTCGAAATGGCAGACCGCGTTGCGGTGGCGGACTCGACGGTGTTGATTTTGGGCGAGAGCGGAACCGGAAAAGACTTGCTGGCACAGGAGATTCATGCGCGATCGCCGCGCGCAGGGAAAGCGTACGTGGCCGTGAATTGCGCGGCGCTGCCGGAGACGCTGATCGAATCGGAACTGTTCGGATACGAACGCGGCGCGTTTACGGGAGCGGCGCAGCAGAAAAAAGGGAAGTTCGAATTGGCAAGCGGCGGGACGATTTTTCTAGACGAGATCGGCGACATGAACCCCGTGACGCAGGCGAAAGTGCTGCGCGTGCTGGAGAATCGCGTGATTGAGCGGCTCGGCGGGACGCAGTCGATACCGGTGGACGTGCGGGTGATCAGCGCGACGCACCGGAACCTGGCGGCGGAGATTCGCGCGGGGAAATTTCGCGAAGATTTGTTTTACCGTTTGCGGGTGGTGACCATCGAATTGCCGCCGCTTAGAGCGCACAAACAGGATATCGCGTTGCTGGCGGAGGCCTTTCTGCAGGTGCACGGGGCGCGGCTCGGGCGCGCTGCGCGATTGAAGCGCGAGGCGATTGCGACGCTCGAGAAATACGATTGGCCGGGCAATGTGCGCGAATTGAAGAACGCGCTGGAGCGCAGCCTGGTGCTCTCTCGCGGGGATGAGATTGGGGTGGACGATTTGCCTTCGGAGGTTGTGCATGGGGAGGCGATTTCGCACAAGCGCGGCGATGGAGAGCAGGACAATGGGATCGGGGAGCGCGACTTTCGGGAGGCGAAGCGGAAGTTTGAGGTGGCGTACCTGACGAGGCAGTTGGTGGAGCACCGGTGGAATGTGTCGCGCACGGCGGCGACGATTGGGTTGCACCGGCAGAGCTTGCAGGAGAAGTTGCGGGAACTTGGGATTCGGCGGCCGGGACGCGAGCCTCTCGAAGAAGAGTAGTCAGTTCTTAGTCTTTAGTTGTTAGTGAGAGAAGGAAAAGCGCGCAAACGCGCTTGAAGGGTCAGTTGTATGGAGCACTGACGGCCGAGTGGTGAATGACAGGAGACCTGGCGTGGAGAAACGCAAGGAGAAAACAGTTGCGAGGAAATTCAACGAATTAAGCTTTCACGACGATAACCTTCGTCAGTGACTGTCCACGCGTCTCAATCGTGGAACAATCACACGCGGATTGAATTTGGGCTCCGCGACGATTCCACGGGCAAAAGAGAAACTGTTGTCATTGTTCGGCTTCGCCAACTTTCGCGGTGTGATGGATTTCGACGTCATGGCCCACAATTCATTCGCGCAAACGAACTCATCAAATGCCAAGGTTGACGCAGGCCGAATGAAGAAATTTGTGCTGAGCCAGACAGCACACTGGCACATAAAATACATGCCGCCATTCGCCGAAGACGAGCCGATCCGGATAAAACTCTCTGCGATTGGTGATTCCAGTCTTTTCAAGATCCCGTTTTTTGGTGGTACGTCCGGGACTTTGGCTAAAAGCTACAAACTTCGACTGAGCGCTGAGGACTAAATGTCGAATGGTCTAAAGATTGGCGGCTATGTGCTTGCGGGAGGTGGTAGCAGGCGATTTGGGCGGGATAAGGCACTGGTGGAGATCGATGGTGAGCCTATGCTGGCGCGGATGATTGCGTTGCTGCGGGCCGTCCCGATGAAGATGAAGATGATTGCCCGGCGTGGGAAGTACGAGGCGTTCGGGGCGGAGATGGTTGAGGATCGGTGGCCGGGGGAAGGGCCACTTGGGGGAATCATTACGGCGCTGGAAGACGCCGGCAGAAGTGTTGCGGTGAGCGAGTGGAATTTGATCGTTAGCTGCGACATGCCTTTCTTGACGCGGGAGTGGCTAAGTTCTCTTTGCGAGCGTGCGGGAAAAAGCGAGGCGCAGGTTATTTTGGCGCATTCGGCGCAAGGGCCGGAGCCGCTGTGCGCGTGCTGGCGAACGGCGGCGGCGGAATCGTTGCGAGCGGCGTTCGAACGCGGGGTGCGCAAAGTGACGGAAGGAATATCACTGCTGCGCGCAGAAGTTCTTGACGAGCGGGATTGGAAACGATTTGATAGCGATGGGCGGCTCTTCTGGAATATGAACACGCAAGCGGACTACGAAGAAGCCAGGCGGGTTTTCGAAACGGGGCAGGCGTGAGCGAAACGGGGCAGGACAACGGCAAACCCGTCATTTTTTTCGAGTTTCGCGAGGTCTGCAAAGCGTTTGACGAGCGCCCGGTGCTGAAGGACGTCAGCTTCACCGTGAAGCGCGGCGAGACGTGCGTGATCATGGGACGTAGCGGCGTGGGCAAGTCCGTGTCGCTGAAGCACATCATGGGATTCCTGAAGCCGGACTCGGGGCACATAATCATTGATGGGGAGGACGTGACCAAGTTTAGCGAAGCAGAATTTGAAGAGGTGCGGCGCAAGGTGACGATGGTTTTTCAGTCGGGCGCGCTTTTCGATTCGCTCACCGTCGGGGAGAACATAGCGTTCCCGCTGGAAAGTCAGACGGGCTTGACCGGCGAGGATATTGACGAGTACGTGGTGAAAATCGCAAAAATGCTGGAAGTGGAGGACGTGCTCGACAAATTGCCCAGCGAGCTTTCCACCGGGATGAAGCGCGCCGTGGCCATCGGGCGGGCGTTCGCCCAAAATCCCGAGGCCATTTTGTACGACGAACCAACCACGATGGTGGATCCCATCATGGCGGGGCACATGAGCGAATTGATCTTGCGGCTTAAGCGCGCGTACCAAAAGACGTCCATCGTCGTGACGCACGATACGCATCTGGCGAAAAAGCTCGCCGACGTGGTGGTCTTTCTGCAGGAAGGCCGCGTGACGTTTTTCGGGCCGTGGGACGAGTTCGAAAATTCGAACGATCCTTTTCTCAAAAACTTTCGCATTCAGGACGACTTGATTCCCGCGCTGGACGTGACCTTGTGAGCCAGACGGCCAACGGCTCTTCCGATCCAATCAAACAATTACGCAAGGAGATGGGGTTTTGGGATGTTCTTCTTTTCAACATCGCGACGGTTCTGGGTCCGCGCTGGATTGCGGCGGCGGCGCACAACGGGACTTCTTCGATTAGTTTGTGGGTGCTAGCGGCGCTGTTCTTTTTTGTTCCCACGGCGTTCGTGATTACCGAACTCTCCACGCGATTTCCTCACGAAGGCGGCCTCTATGTGTGGTCCAAGGAGGCCTTCGGGGACTTTCATGGATTCGTAGCCGGTTGGACCTACTGGATCTATTCATTCTTTTATTTTCCAGGCCTGCTGCTGGCGAGCGCGGCAATGGGAGCCTACATCGGCGGCAGTTCCTGGGGACATCTCGCGCAAAGCCGGCCGTTCTTGCTAGGAGGCTCCCTTGTATTATTGTGCGTCGCCGTGGGCTTGAACATTGTAGGGCTGAACGTTGGCAAGTGGCTACAGAACGCCGGCGGTGCGATGACCTACGTGCCGTTGCTGCTGCTCGTCGGGACAGGCGGCGTCATTTGGCTGCGCTACGGCTCCGCGACGCATTTTACCTGGGCGAATATGATGCCGCATTGGAACTGGGAGACCGTCAATTTCTGGCCGCAAATGCTGTTTGCCTTTGCCGGGCTGGAACTTGTCTCGGCGATGAGCGACGAAATTCGCGACGCGCAACGCACGCTGGCGCGCGCCATCTGGGGCTCAGGGATTTTGATTGCGGCGATGTATATCGCGGGGACGTTTGCGGTCCTCTCGATCATGCAGGCGGCACCGGTGGATCCGAAGTCCGGCGTGTATCAAGCGCTGGCGGTGGGCTCGGAGATGCTGAAAATTGGATTGATGGGGATGATTGCTGCGTTTCTCGTTACCTTTGGGAATGCCGGCGGAGTGGGAACTACGGTGGCCGGGCTCTCGCGCGTGCCATTTATCGTGGGAGTCGATCGATACTTGCCCGCGGCGTTTGGAAAACTTCATCCCAAATGGCGCACGCCATACGTGGCAATCTTGGTGCAGGCTGGAATCTCGCTGGTGGTGTTGCTCGTGAGCAACATCAATGAGACCACCAGTGGTGCGTATCAAATCCTGGTGGATGCTGCGACCATCCTGTACTTCATTCCGTTTCTGTATATGTACGGCGCGGTGATCAAGCTTGCTGGACGCAAGGACCGCGCGGCGAATGCGCACGCGGTGCTGATCCCCGGCGGAAAGTTCGGTGTGTGGATCGCCGGAGGAATTGGCTTTCTCATTACCCTCGGCGGGATCGTGCTGTCCTTCGTGCCCCCCGGGGAATCGGAGAACAAGATTTTATTTAGCATTAAATTGGTCAGCGGCACGGTGATCGCGGTGGGACTCGGGCTGGTGCTGTATTACCGTGGAGTGCGCGAGAAGCGGCTGGAGTCTTCACAAGAAGCGCCGAGCGTGCGTTGATCGAAGTGCGCGGTATCTTGCGTCGCGTCAGAAGCCTTCTTTTTGCAGGCGCGCGAGGGTGATGGGAGTTGGCAACGTGGTTGTGGCTGCGGCTTCACGAGCTTCCAGGTAGCGATCAACATATTTTCCCAGGACATCGCCTTCGAGATTTACGGCGTCGCCGGGTTTGCGGTCGCGGATGTTGGTGTGTTCGTAGGTGTAGGGAATGACGGCGACTTCGGCGATGTTGTTGTGCCAGCGAGCAACAGTGAGACTGATGCCGTCGATAGTGATGGAACCTTCGGGCACGACGTAGCGTGCGAATTCTTCGGGGACCTGCACTCCGAACCACCAGCTTGCACCCTCGGGAGCCAGATGCGTGACGCGGCCGACAGTGTCCACGTGGCCGAGCACGAAGTGGCCGCCGAATTCCTTGCCGGCAGTGAGCGGCTGCTCGAGATTCACGCGCGCGCCTTGTTTCAAGCCGGAGCCTTCGGCGCCAAAGGAAGTTTTGTTGACCGTTTCGCCGGACAAATCCGCGGAGAGGCGCGCGTTGTGCAGACCGACGATGGTAAGGCAGCAGCCATTCACGGCGATGCTGTTCGAAACGGCGAGCGACGGCGCGAGTGAAGGTGCGTGGATGGTGACGCGGCCGCCGTCGCGCGCGAGTTCGAGCGCTTCGAGCGCGCCGGTATGTTCAATGATTCCGGTAAACATCTTGCAGATAGCCTTCGATAGCGATATCCGGGCCGAACTGCCTCACAGTTTGCCGTTGAAGCGGGGGAAGAAGCAACTTCGGCGCGATGGCAAAGGGGACGCGATTCTCGCCGGCGATTGTTGGCGCGTAGAAAAACGCGAGTTTGTGAACGATGCCGGCGGCGAGTGCAGCGCCGTTCAGCGCGGGGCCGGCCTCCAGCATGACGCTGAGGATTTCGCGGCGGCCGAGTTCGTCGAGGACAGCCTGCAGATTGATGCGGCCACCCAGCGATCTTGCGGGCACGACTTCGACGCCTCGTTTTTGAAGGACGCGCGCCCGCTGCACGCCCGAAGCTTGATTGGTGAACACCAGCACGTCCTTATCAACGGTCTTCACGATGCGGGAGCTCAGCGAGAGGGAAAGCCCAAAATCCAGCACGACGCGTAGCAGCGGACGGCGGCGAGAGAGGCCACTGCGGTCGGTGAGCAGCGGGTCGTCAGTGCGGATCGTGCCGATGCCGGTGAGCAGCGCGTCCGAAGCGTGGCGCAGGCGATGAACTTCGGCGCGGGATTCTTCGGAGGTGATCCAATTCGAATGCTCGTGCTTGGCGGATTTTCCGGCGAATTTCTTGCGTTCGCCGGGGAGGGCGAGCTGGCCGTCCAGAGTCATCGCGGATTTTAGAGTGACAAATGGTTTTTTTGTTCGGATCCAGCAGGCGAAGGGCTCGTTGAGCTGGCGGGCTTCTTCTTCGCAGACGCTGGTGAAAACCTCGATACCTGAGGCGCGGAGGCGCTCGAACCCGCGGCCGGAGTTGACGGGATTGGGATCGTCCATCGCGGCGACGACACGTTTTATGCCGGCGGCGATGATCGCTTCGGTGCAAGGGCCGGTGCGGCCGGTGTGGTTGCACGGTTCCAAGTTGACGTAGAGCGTCGCGCCGCGCGCCTTTTCGCCCGCGGATTTCAGCGCGACGACCTCCGCATGGTCGCGATACTCGTATTGATGAAACCCTTCGCCGACGATTTGGCCTTCGCGCACGATGACACAACCCACCATGGGATTGGGGCTGGCTAGGCCAATGCCTTTGCGGGCCAGCGCCAGCGCGTGCTGCATGAAGCGAATGTCGTGTGCGTCCACGGTTCAGTCGAAGAGGGAATTCGCGTACGTTTCGGCGTCGAAGGGAACCATGTCGCTGATTTGTTCGCCGGTGCCGACGAAGCGGATGGGCAGGCCGAGTTCGCGCGAGATAGCGACGACGATGCCACCCTTGGCGGTGCCGTCGAGCTTGGTGAGAATGATGCCGGTGACGCCGACGGTGGACGTGAATTCGCGGGCTTGCGATAGACCGTTTTGACCGGTGGTGGCGTCGAGGACCAGCAAGACATCGTGCGGCGCGCCGGGAATCACTTTCGCGGCGGTGCGCTTCATTTTTTCCAGCTCGGCCATCAGATTGGATTTGGTGTGCAGGCGGCCGGCCGTGTCCACGATCACGACGTCGGAAGAGCGCGCCTTGGCGGCTGCCATCGCATCATAGACAACGGCGGCGGGATCGGCGCCAGATTTTTGCTTGATGACTTCGATGCCGTTGCGCTGCGCCCAGATTTCCAATTGCTCGACGGCGGCGGCGCGGAAAGTGTCCGCCGCGCAGAGCACCACGCTGCGGCCTTCCTGACGCAGACGGTTGGCGAGTTTTCCGATGCTGGTGGTTTTGCCGGCACCGTTGACGCCGACGATGAAAATCACGCGCGTGCCGCTGCCGTTCTGCGAGGTGGCAATGCCGCTGGCGGACGCCACATCCGGCCGGACAGGGGCGTTCAGGATTCGAATGATGTGCGATTTGATCTCACGCTTAAGTTGCGCGGCATCGGAAAGCGCGTTGCGGTCCATCTTTTCGCGCACCGCATCCAGAATCTCGCGCGTGGGCTTTACGCCCAGGTCAGCTGAGAGCAGCGCGGTCTCCAGATCCTTGAGGATCGAAGGATCGATCTTACGTTCGCCGAGAAAAATCGTGTCAACAGTTTCGGAAAGTGCCGCCTTGGTCTTGCTGACGGACTTCTTTAGCCGCTCCAGGAGCGTCGGTTCCGGCTCATTCTTGCCAAAAAGAGAAATCATAAGGTGGCGCGCTTTGATGCACGCGCAACCTAAAATTGTAGCAGATGCGCTTGTGGCAAGATGTGGGTCAATTGCGAGGAACTCAATCTTGGGCGGGTTCTATTCTGTGAGGAATGCCACCTTTTCTACTCCGGCAAGACGAATCTTCTCCAAAACAGCGGGTACCTCACCGTACTTGGCTCGGGTATCCACTGCGAGATAAACCTTTCTCTCCGCCCCGTTCCTAAGTCCTTCCCGGATTTCATTTGGCAAATCCTCGGGGGCGACGCGGTGTTCGCGGAAATAGATCGCGCCGTCGCGTGTCATCACAACACTTAGGGCGTCTTCTCTTAGAGCACCGGGCATTCGAGTGGAGTGACGAGCACCGAAGAGGTCCGCGGCCGGCCCCCTGGGGTCGACCACAGTCAATGGCATCAGCAGAAAAAGGAGGACAAGCATGACACTCACAAATCCCCACATGTCGATGCGGCATAGAAGCTCATTTTTTCTCCTCAATACGGATAACTTGAATTGGGGTCTTGCGGACGTCATTTCCAAACCTATGCGGTTCGATGCGGCGGATGGCCTGCCAATTTAGACATGGACTTCGACGGCGCTGAGGCGGAGCTTGCCCGCGGTGACGGCCGATTCGAGGGCGGTCACAACGACGGCGTCGAACTTTGAGCCGGTGAGGGCGCGGATGCGGTCCATCGCGTAGTCCAATTCCATCGCCGTTTGATAGGGACGGTTGGTGGTCATGGCGTCGAGCGTGTCGGCCACGCCGATGATGCGCGCCATCAGGGGAATCTGCGGTCCTTGCAAACCGTAGGGATAGCCGCGGCCGTCCATGTGTTCGTGGTGCAGCTCGATGCCCGGGAGCATCTCCTTGAGCTGCGAAACGGGGCGCATGATGTTCGCGCCTTTTACGGTGTGCTGCTTCATCAATCCGAATTCCTCGGGTGTCAACGAGCCGGGCTTTTTCAACACGCGGTCTTCGACCCCGATTTTTCCGACGTCATGGAGGAGTGCCGCGATGCGCAGCTTGTCCAGCTCTTCCGTGCTGAGGCCTAGTTCCTGGCCAATCAGCGCCGAATACTTTGCCACGCGCCCGGAGTGACCGCGCGTGTAGGGATCCTTTTCGTCGATGGCCGCGGCGAGCATGCGGATGGAACCAAGAAACAGCTCGCGGTTTTCTTCCGCGGCTTCCTTCAGCCGCTCGATGTACTCCTCGATGTCGCCGGCCATCTTGTTGAAATTTTCCGCGAGCTCGCTGATTTCGGAAGCGCCGCGCACCGGCGAACGCTGGTGAAACTCGCCGCGGCTGATAGCACGCGTGGAAGCCGCCAGGCCGCGAATCGGCCCGCTAATACCCACCGCAAAAAAGTATCCGACTAGGATGGCGGATAAAATCACAACGGTGACGAATGCCAGCGCCTGGCGGTTGAGCTCGGTGACTCCGGTGTCGGTTTGTGCCTCCAAGAGGCTGCGCTGCGCGATGACCGCCCAGTTCACTTCCGGGAACGTGCTATAGGTGCCGATCATCTCGACCGGGTGTTTCTTGCCCGCTTCGGAAAAACGCACCGTCTCCGTGCTACGCAGTTCCTGCGGCAGCGCCTTGATCTGCGCGACGAGTGGATTGCTGCTGGCATCGGCGCCGGGTACGAAATCCTTGGGGGATGGATGCGCCACGATGTGACCGCTGTGGTCCACCAGGAAAACCGAGCGTCCCCGGACGCTGGCGTCCTGTAAGCGATGAAGAATGGAATTCAGGGAAACCACAGCCGCAAGCATGCCCGTGAAATTCTCGTTCGCGTCCTTCAATGGCACCGCAATCACGAAGGCCGGCCGGTTGTCCGGAGCGAGCGCCAGAGGATCGCTGCGCACCTGCAACTGCTGCGACTGCAAGCAGGTGACGAAGGCGCGCTGCAGCGCTTTGGCCACAAAGGGATCCTGCTCCGCGCGAAAATTTCCCTGCGACGCGCTGGTGCCCTTTCCGGACTTGCCCACCGCAGTCAGGTAAATGAACGTGTTGCGATTACTGTCCACGAAGTTCTCGAGCAGGCGGGTCACTTTGGGCTCGGAGACCGGGTCTTCGACATTTTCGCTGAGGCCGGTCAAGTCGAGAATCTGCCGCTCGCTGAGCAGTTGCTGCGTCAAGTTGGTTTCGAATTGCTGAATTTCCTGGGCTAGCGAGCGCGTAAGGTCGGTCTGTTGAACGCGCTCGGTGTCCACTAGCTTGTCCTGGCTAAGCTGCAAAACCTGGCGGTGATAGAGGCCGATGGGGAGCGCGCTGACCAGCAAAAGTGCTCCCAAAACAAGCCAGAGAATGCGCACATTTCCAGAGCGCACGCGGTCCCAGCGAGATTGGGCATGGGGAGGCATCCCGACTCTCTATTTTAGGGGAACACACAGGGCTTAGGCGGCCTCCTGGAGAGCGGCGTCTCGCATGTGCTACTGGGACTTTAGTACTAGAGGAGGAAAAAAGGAGTCCGATTTCAGTTGCCAGTGGTCAGTAGGAACGGCAGGAACCAAGAATCCCTTCTCATTGCTTAAGGAGACCTAACGCCTTACTCCCTAGATCCTCTAACTTATGACTTACAACTAAGAACTTAGAACTGAAAACTGAAAACTGAAAACTGAAAACTGAAAACTGAAAACTGAAAACTGAAAACTGAAAACTGAAAACTGAAAACAACTCTACCTGCAGCGCGGCTACTCCCGCTTGAGCGGCCGGTCCATGATGTCACGGATGGCATCTTTGGGGGGCTTGTCCTGGTGGAGGATGGCGTCCACCTGTTCCGTGATGGGCATTTCGATTTCGTGCTCACGTGCCAGCGCCAATAAGGGCGCGGTAGTTTCCACGCCCTCGGCGACCATGCGCATGTTCGCAAGGATATCCGGCAAACTACGGCCTTTGCCCAGCTCAATGCCCACGAAGCGATTGCGGCTCAGGGAACCCGTGCACGTGAGGACCAGATCGCCGAGGCCGGCCAGGCCGCCGAGCGTTTCCGGGCGCGCGCCAAGCGCCACGGCCAGGCGGGTCATTTCGGCGAGGCCACGCGTGATCAGCGCCGCCAGCGGATTCGAACCCAGGCCCAATCCCTGGCAGGCGCCCGCGGCGATGGCCATGACGTTTTTCATGGCTCCGGCCAATTCGACTCCGAGCACATCGTCGTTGGTATACAGACGGAAAGAGGGCGCGGCGAATTCTTCCTGAAGTTCGGCCGCGATGGCTGCGTCTTCGGCGGCGAGAACCACAGCGCTCGGCTCGCCGCGCGCGGCCTCCATGGCAAACGAGGGGCCGGAGAGCACTGCGATGCGCTTGGAGAAAGACGTCGAGGCCGCTTGCGCCATGCACTGCACGATGACCTTGCTCATGCGCAGATGCGTGGAAGATTCCAGTCCTTTGGTGGCGCTGACCAGGATGGTTTCCCAGGTGACGTGCGGAAGCGCCTGCGAATAAATGCTGCGCGCATGGATGGAAGGCATGGCGCCGACGATGATGTGGGCGCCCCCGAGCGCTTCCGTAAGATTGTGTGTCACGTGAATCGTCTGCGGGAGCGTGACACCTGGAAGATAAGTCTTATTCTCGCGCCTACGATGAAGCGATTCGGCCAGCGCTGAACTGTGCACCCACAGAGAGATTTCATGCGGCTTGCGCCCCCGCGCGAAAATAACCGCTAGCGCCGTGCCCCAGCTTCCCGCGCCAAGAATGGCGATCTTTGTCACTCTTTGCCCTTCTTTTTGGAGAAGGAGAATTTCGGCTCCGCGCCTTCGACAAGGCGCTGAATATTTGCATCGTGCTTGTAGACGATCAGCAGGGCCACGGCCAGAGCGCCAAAGGTGATCACCGGTGGCGGCGCGTGCCGCGGCGCCCACAGAAAATAAATCAGCAGCGGCATGGCGGCCGCGGCTGCGATAGAGCCGAGCGAAACGTAGCGCCAGAAAGCCACCACCAGGACAAACAGCAGGAGGGAGCCGAGAAACGCGAGCGGGCAGAGAACGAGAAAAAGCCCGGCGGCCGTAGCCACGCCCTTGCCGCCCTTGAAATTGAGCCAAATCGGAAAACAGTGGCCTACGAGCGCGGCGAAGCCAGCAATCATCATCCACCCTGCGCTATCATTCGAGAGATGTTCGGCAAGAAGAACGGCCGCGGCACCTTTGGCTGCGTCGAGAATCAGCGTGAGGATTCCCGGGAGCGTCCCGGCAACACGCGCGACATTTGCGGCCCCGATGTTGCCGCTACCTTCTTTGCGCACGTCGGCGCCGCCAATTAGCCTCGTGAGAAGCAAGCCAAAGGGAATCGAACCAAGAATGTAAGCGGCGATGGGAATGCACAAGAGCGTGATCGGGATTCCAAACATGCGCCGCTAAGCCTCCACCGCCGCAAAAGGAAAAGTTTGCAACGTAGTGTACTCCGCGCCGGATGGTTTTAGCTTGCTTTCGATGAGGTTAAGTCGGTTGGTGCGGAGCGAACCGAATTCCCGCGCCACGTTCTCCTGGATGGCGCCGCGAAGTTTTTCCGGCAACCCTGGTGGTTCGAATCGCGCCAGCGTCAAGTGCGGCGAGAACGCTCGCAGCTCCCGCGGGATGCCGAGTTTTTCCGTAGCGCGATCGAGCTCGCTCGCGAGCGTTATCAAATTTGCCGAATCCTCGATGCCGGCCCAGAAAACACGGGGACGTTTTTCGTTTGGGAAGAAACCCAGGCCGCGAAAATCAAGCGTGACCGGTTGATCCATTTGCACCGTTGCGAGCGCGTTGCGCAGGGCTTCGAGCCTGTCAGGCTGCCATTCGCCAATGAATTTGAGCGTTACGTGAAGATTCTCCGGCCGCACCCATCGCGGCTGCGCCGAAAGCGCGCGGAGGGAATCGAGCAATGCAGCGAGCGATTCTCGCACCGCCGTGGGGATTTCCAGCGCGACGAAGAGGCGCACGCTTCAGGACCTTGCGGAAGTTCGCGCCGGAGGCTCGCCGCCACCATAGAGAAAATGGATGCGCACCATGTCGAGCGCCAGTTGTGAAGCGTGCCAGCGGATGGTTTCGCGATCGCCGGGAAAGCGCGTGCCGCGTTCTTTGACTCCCGCGGAATGCGAAACCGCGACGTGCACGGTGCCAACGGGCTTTTCTTCGCTTCCACCACCGGGGCCGGCAATACCCGTGATGCCCACGCCGAGTGTGCTGCCGGTACTCCGGCGGATGCCGTCAGCCAGCGCGATCGCGACTTCGCTGCTGACCGCTCCTTTTGCTTGGATGAGTTCTGGCGGCACGTCGGCCCACGCGGTCTTCAGCTCGTTGCTGTAGCAGACCACGCCTCCCAGAAAATACGAGGAGCTGCCCGCGATGCTCGTCAGCCTCTGCGCCAGCAGGCCGCCGGTGCAGCTTTCCGCGGCGGAGATGGTGGCGTTGTTCATCGAGAGGATGTGCGCGACCACTTCGTCCATCGAGGAGCCGTCCAGAGAAAAAATCCGGTCGGCGAGCGCCAGTTGAAAGCTCTGCGTGATGTCGTCCACCGTTTTTTGCGCGTGCGCCGCGTCGCCAGTCCAAAGACGCAAATGAATTTGAATTTCGCCCGGTGCCGCGAGAATCGTCGTGTTCACGTCGGCGTAGCGCGTATAGATCGGCTTGATGCGCTGCTCTACGGCGGATTCGCCCATGCCCGCCACGCGCAATTCGCGATGAAACATTCGAATGCCGGAGCCGAGCCGTTCCAGCCGCGGCAAAACCTGTTCGTGGAACATCGGTTTCAATTCGCGCGGCGGACCGGGAAGCAGAGCGATCCTGCGGCCGCGCGCTTCGAGCCACAATCCTGGCGCGGAGCCGCGCGGATTCTCGAGCACCTCCGCGCCTTCCGGCACCATCGCCTGGCGCACGTTGACGGAGGGCATCTCTCGGCCGAGTTGGCGAAAGCGCCCCTCGATGTATTGCAGAATGGCTTTGTTAAGCAGGAGCTTACGGCCAAGAAGATCCGCGACGGTTTCGCGGGTTAAGTCGTCTTCCGTGGGGCCGAGCCCGCCAGACGCGATGATCAGTTCGACGCGCTCCAGCGCTTCGTGAAATGCGGCGCTCAAATAGTCGCGATTATCCCCAACGATCGATTTGCGAACCACTTCGATCCCGAGCTTATTCAGCTCATCGGTCAGAAAGAGCGAGTTGGTGTCTATGCGGTCCGGAGTGAGCATCTCCGAACCAACGGCAATGATTTCCGCTTTCATCTCGTCAATTATCCGGTGAGTGGTACGCCGCGGACATCCCAATCGAGCGTGAACAGTGCTCCCGTCGTGGCCAATATGGCGCGGCCCGAAGGCAGCAGCGCCATGCCCACAAGGCCGGAGCCGCTGAGAACAACCTCGGCGTGGGCTTGCGGCGTAATGCACACGATGCCGCGCCGTCCGCCGTACGATCCGGCAACATAAAGGTTTCCGTCGTGGTCAAAAGCCAATCCTTGAGGTCGGCCCAGGCCGCGGAAAAAAACACTGACCTCGCCGCCCTGCGTGATGCGATGCACACGGTCGAAGCTTGAAGTCGTCGGGCCGGTGACATACAGATCGCCGCTCGGATGAAACGCCAGATGATACGCGGCGACGGAAGGCTCCATAGTGGCGAAGACAAAGATCTCGCGGGTGGGGCTGATCTTGAAAATCGTGCCGCTGCGGTCGCCCACGTAGAGATAGCCGTTGGGATCGAAGGCGATCCCCGTGGCGATGCCCATGCCTTCGATCCACTGTTCGGCGCGGCCTTCGGGTGTGATGCGATGAATGGTGCCGTCGTTCCGGCAGGAGACAAAAAGATTTCCCGCGCGATCGAGCGCCAGGCCGCTGGGATTCACCAGCGAAGTGATGAACGGCTTCACGCTGTAGTTCGCGGTGATTTTGTAAAGCGAAACGGCAACGCGCTGCCCGCGCGGGCCGGAAAACGTGACGTAAATGTTGCCTTCATTGTCCACCGCAGGATTCGTGACGGGATGAAGATTGTCCGCGATCTGCAAGCCAATATGCACGGGATGCGGCTGGCTTTCGTGGCCGGCGGTCGCTACGCACACCACCCCGCCGCTTGCGCCTTCCGGAACGCGCGCGATCAGGCGAGTCTCGCTGGCGAGCGCCAGGCTGGCTTCCGCTTCCCCGAAGCGCACTACAGGGCACGGCTGCGCGCGCGACGCAAATCCTTTTCCATGAATGGCAATCTCGCCGCCAGGAATGGCCGCGGCGGGCGCAACTCTCTCAATGTGTGGAATGCCGTTCTTTTCCGCCGAGGACCCAAAACCAAATTTCATACCAGGCCAATGTGAAACGTGAGTAATCCAAAGTGTAGCGCGACACGCAACAGGATTGCAGCGTAGATCCCCGCCATCCAGTCGTCGGCCATGATCCCCCATCCGCCCGGAAGTTTTTCCAGACTCCGGATCGGCCACGGCTTCCAGATGTCGAACACCCGGAAAAGTATAAAACCGAGCAGCAGGTATTTCCAGTTGAGCAAGCTGAGCGCGAAAAAGAGGCCATAGAAGGACATTTCTGGATGCGCAGTCAGGTGCGGAATCGCCACGGGGATGAGCGGCAAAACGAGCGCGAGTTGTTGTCCGGAGACCTCGTCGATGACAACGTATTGCGGATCCTCAGCATCTGCATACGCTGCCACCCGCGTGGCGCTCCAAACGCCGAGAGCCGATATCAAAAAGAACCCCAGGAAAGAAAAAACAGGAAAGAGAGAAGAAGGTGTACTGCTTGGTTCTCCGGAGACGGCGGCAGTCGCGAGGTAAAGTGCGCCGCCTGCAAAATGTCCGATGCTCACCAGCCAGAGCCCCGCGGCAATCGTCGGAATCAGCAGACCGATAATCGAGCCCCAAGTGCCCGGAGCGGGCTTGAGGTATCCGGCGCCAGCGACGGATGCGATGGCCAACGCGAGGCGCGGCTTCTTGCGCTGGGACATGAGTACGGCGGTGTTGGCTTCAGCGTTCGGTGTCATTCGGATTGTCGAGGCCAAGAATAATGGTCTTGCGCTTGCCTTCCGTGATTTCTTCTTCATCGAAGACGGGATCGGAGACCACGTATTTCTCGGTCGCCCAGTTGCCCAGGTCGCGTTCGCGGCAGCGCTCGCTACAAAAAGGAAAGTCCGCGTGAACCGTGGAGTCCGTCTCAGCCTTGCAGATGGGACATTTATGTTTCATGGAGTGCTTCTCTTCTTCTCGGTGAACGCCGTTCTCTCTGCGAACTCTGTGCAGAAAGATTTTACACAGAGGTTACCGGGGACACAGAGCTCCCAGAGACAAACTGATTGACGTCATCGAAAAGAGAGTATAGCTCAGCTCAGGACGCGAAGGGGTGCTCCGGTGGCAATGCGATGAAGCTTTTCGGCAGGCGGTATGGATGAGACGGGCACTTCGAGTGCGCTTGCCCAAATCGCCGGCCGAGGCAGAGTTTCGACGACGCGGCCGATGAGATCATAAGCGTCAGTCTTAGTGATTTCCACGCGGGCGATGTCGCCGGCTTCCGCGACTTCTCCACCGGGCAATTCGATGTCCGTGAGATACAGCTTGCCGTCGATTTCCGGAGCCATGCCTTCTAGGCGCGCTTCCCAGACGAGCGGATTGTCTTTCGATGGGCCTTCCACTAGCGCCGTGAAAGTGGCGTTCTTCGGTGCGCGATATTTCGTGCGCAGATTTTCACGCGAAAGTTTTTTCTGAATGGCCATTAGCCGGCTGCGGCGATCCGTAATCGTTTCCGCATCCACTTTTTCATCGAGCGCGTAGCTTTCCGCGTTGTCCACATCGGAATACTCGAACACCCCCATCCAGTCCAGCTTCGCCGCTTTCACAAAATCGCACAGTTCCTCAAAGTCGCTTTCGGTTTCGCCCGGAAAGCCAACAATGAACGATGTGCGCAGCGAAACGCCGGGAATCGTCTCGCGCATGCGCTCCAGCAATTTCAAGAAAGCGTCGCCGTTCGAACCGCGCTTCATGCGCGCCAAAACGTTGCGGCTGGCGTGCTGCAGCGGCATGTCCAGGTACTTTGCAAGACGCGGGTGCGCCGCGATGGTATCAAGCAACTTCTGTGTCACGCGATTCGGATACGCGTAAAGAAAGCGCACCCAAAGCAGCTCGTCAACCTGCGCGAGTTTTTCGAGCAGTTTCGCAAGCCCATCGCGCAGGCCAAGATCTTCGCCGTAGGAAGTCGTGTCCTGCCCGATTAGTGTGATTTCCCGCGCGCCCGATTTCGCCAGATTCTCCGCTTCCCGGACCACCGATTCGAACCGGCGGCTTCGAAATGTTCCGCGAAGCTCAGGAATGATGCAGAACGTGCAAGGATGATTGCAGCCTTCGGCAATTTTGATGTACGCCGCGTGCCTCGGCGTGGTGATGATTCGCGGGGTAAGATCATGATAGAGAAACGCGGGTGGCTGCGCGGGCAGCACGCGCAAATCGCCTTCTACCGCTTCCATGATGCGTTCGACTTCGCCGGTGCCCACAACCGCGTCCACTTCCGGCACCTGTTCCAAAATTTGCGCCCGGAAGCGTTCGACCAGGCAGCCCGCAACAATCAGTTTCTTCGCCGCGCCAAATTTCTTGTGCTCAGCCATTTCCAGAATGGCGTCCACCGATTCCTTTTGCGCGGCCTCGATGAAGCTGCATGTGTTCACGACCAGCACTTCGGCTTCGTCCGCGCGCGGCGTGAGCTCGTAGCCTTCGCGCGCAAGAATACCCATCATGACCTCGCTGTCCACGAGGTTCTTCGGGCATCCCAGGCTGATGAATCCGACCTTGGTCATAGGCAGTGAATTTGCGCCTTTGCGCAATTCTCAATTGTAACACGAGCGAGAGGTACCCATCGGAATGCGCGGGAAATTAGCGCCCGCGCAGCGCCGAACGGACTTGATCGAGGAGTTGGCGCAAGCGGGTGGTATCGCAGGGCGCGCCGCCAAAGCGCGCATGGGAATAGATCTCCGTGAACTCGCGGACGGCCGGAGCGAGATTCGGCGAGTTCACGGCGGCCGCGAATTCGAAAGGCGTTTGCGATTCGAAACGCAGGAGGCCCCGCCTTGCCAGCGTGCGCAGAAGTTCTCCGTAGAGTCGTGAAGCGAGTTGAGGGTTCATTCGAGCGGATTGCGGCGCGCGAAACTGCAGAAACAGACGCACGCGGCGAATCAGCAGCGAAAACAGATTGAAACGCAACGTGACGAGGAAAAGCACCAGAGCGACCGGCAGAAAAAAGCCCAGCGTGCCATGCCGGAGTTGCCACGATCGGATCCATCTCTTCCCGTTTCGCTGCTTTTGATCGAACCAGTTGCGTGCCGCCTCGCTCCAGCTCTTGGAGCCGCGCTGCAAATTCTGCGCTAGCAAGAACTGGTGCGCGAAGTCGTATCCGATCACCCACTCGTTCCAGGACAGCTCGAGCCAGTCCGCATACTGGCCGAGCCGAGTGAGAATGCTGGTCGAGCTTCCCGCCACCGAAGGAGTCGGGTCAAATGTTTGCCAGCCGTTGCCGGGGAAGTAGACCTCCACCCAACTGTGTGCGTCGCTCGCGCGCACGATGTAATCGCCGCCAAGATCGTTGTATTCGCCCGGAAGGAATCCGTTCACTTCCCGCGCAGGAATGCCGAGAGTGCGTACCATGACGGCCATCGCGGTCGCGAAATATTCGCAGTGGCCGGCGCGCGTCACAAAAAGAAAGCGAGCGAGTGGATCTTCGCCGGGTTTTCCTATCAGAGTCAGCGTGTAGGAAAAGCGGCTGCGCAAGTAACTCTCGATGGAGAGCACTTTGTCGAAAGGTGTTTTCGAATTCTTGGTGATTTGCGCCGCCAGCTCCGGAATCCGGGGATCAAGCTGCGCGGGAAGTTGCAAATACGTTGAGCTGATTTCAGGAGAATAATCCGTGGAGGCGGCGCGGAGCTTCGCGACATTCATCGTAGGCATGCGCGAAAAGCCGGTGTAGCGCACCGCCGTGTAATTGTGAAAGGGATTGAAGAGACTGCCGGTGGTATCGCGAAAAATATAACTGCGGCGCGCGACAGAATAGGCGCCTGCGCCCTCGCCAGTGAAATTGCCTTTGAGTGAAACGGACTTGCCGGGAACGAAAAGAGCATCGGTAGCTAGAGGTTCCAGGAAAACGGTGTAGAGAAGCCCCGGTCCGGAAGTGTCGGCTTTCTGGAGCGGATCCCCGGTGTAAATCCAGCCATCGGAATTTGGCACCAGCGTTTGCGCACCGTGTTCGGTGGAAGTCCACCGCCTGCCATCAAACGCGGTAAGGGCGATGCCGCGCCAGCGAAGCCGGTCGTACCCGACAGGCTTGCCGGTCTGTACGCGCATGACAACCGCGGAATTCTTTTTGATTTCGCCGATTTGGCCGAGCTCGACGTTGTCGGTGAAACCGGTCACGAGAGAAGGATTGAAGCTGGTGCGGCCGAGATAGCCGGCGTTGAAGCGCGGGAAAAAGAAAAACAGTCCGCTGCCAAAAACGATCGCTCCCAATGCCACGCTGAGAGCGGCGAGAGAAAGCGCTCGCGTAAGCCTCTTCTCGCGTTCTGGTTGCGCGCCCGGAGCCAAGGAAACACTCCCTACGGAGCCCCGGCGCAACTCCATGCCGACGAATGCGGCGATCCCGAATAAAAGAAAGATGAAAAAGAAAATCAGAAAGGTGGTGTCAACGGTGAGTACCGCGGCGGCCAGAATTCCGGAAAAGGAAAGCATGGTGAGAAAGAGCGCGTCGCGATCGCTTGAGGCACTGTAAAAACGAACGAGCGTGACATAAATCAGAAAATGAACCGATCCGAGCAGCGCAGCGAAGAGCGGCGGATTCGCCGAGTTTCCCACGAAGATACGCGAAAGTAACAGCGCGTCGAACGGAAAGAAAACCAGATAGACCAGGACGAACCAGGTTGCGGCGCGGTGCGAAAGCTCCGGGAGGCGGCCGTGCCACCAGCGGTAGCTTTTGTAGAGAGCGGCCAGCGGTCCAACGATGGACGAGAAGGCATCGAGCTTCCCCGTACTGACGAGAGTCAGGATGGAAGTGAGAATGAGCAGGGAGAGCGAGGTGCGGAAGAAACGCTCGGCGGGCAAGGCAGGAGCGCGAGGGGTTGCGAATGAGGCGGCCATGGCGAAGTTTCTAGCTTAACACTGGGCTGGCTTGGAACGGGAAAGGCTGGGCGAAACGATAACGTTCAGCGTTTCTTGGGATGTGGAACTGCCGCTGTCTCGGCGGCTTGCGCGACTTTACGGGTGAGATTCGAAACGGGGAGGGCGGAGAGGTCGTGGAGCGGAACGTATTTTGCGCCGGGGATGCGCGGGAATTGTTCTAAATTGATGCGGAAAGGAAAGATGGTGACGTCGCGATAGGTCACGGCATGACGGACTTTTGCAGCTGGAGCCAATTTCCATTGCGCATTTCGCACGCCGGGGAGAAATCTCTTCAGAAATGCGCGCAGTTTCGCGGCGGGATCGCCATTTGCCGAGATGATCGGAAAATGCCAAAGTCTGGAGACAATCGTGGGAATAAAATCCGCGATGCCGTCCTCGTTTTTTTCTTGCGGTGGCGGAAGCAGAAGCGTCCGGCCATTCTTATCCGCGAACACTGCAGCAGCAAGGATGATTTGCACCGTGGCTCTTTTTTTGCGCTTTCCGGGCAAATCTTCGGCGATGCCGAGTTTGCGGGCGTCACAAAACTGCGCGACAGGGCAGAGCAGACATTGCGGCGATTTCGGAGTGCACACCGTGGCGCCAAGCTCCATCATGGCTTGGTTCCAATCGCCGGGGGAATTTACCTCCAGCAACGCATCGGCGGTTTGTTGCAATCTCTGCCAGCGCCCAGGCTCGCGGAGGTCGCCGCGAAGCGCACCGATGCGCGCGAGAACGCGAGCGACGTTCCCATCCAGGACAGCGTGCTTTTCCTCGAACGCGATGCTGAGGATTGCCGCAGCGGTGTAGTGGCCGATGCCGGGCAGATCGAGGACGTCCTCGGCGCGCGTGGGAAATCGTCCGCCGTGTTTCGCGACGATTTGTTGTGCGGCCTTTTGCAGATTGCGCGCGCGGCTGTAATAACCGAGGCCGGACCAGAGGCGCAGCACTTCTTCCTGGGGCGCGGCGGCGAGCACGTGAACATCTGGGAATCGCTGCAAGAATTTTTCGTAATAGGGAATGACGGCGGCGACGCGCGTCTGTTGCAGCATAATTTCGGAAAGCCAGATGTGATAGGGATCCTTGGTGCCGCGCCAGGGCAGGTCACGCTGAAACTTCCGGAACCAGGCGAGGAGTTGTTTGCGAAATGTGGCGAGCTCGCGAGCGTTGAGCATTGGGCTGGCACATTTTCGCACAGATAGGTAGCACAGACATTCTTGTCTGTCCCAGCCGCCGAAAAATCGCCAATCGAAGAGGACAGGCAGGAGTGCCCGTCCTACTTACTGCGCGGGATCGTCAAGAAAAACGACGTAGGAGGAGCTCCAGACGGCGGCGGGAATGGAGCCGTGCAGCTGGCTGGTGACGATAATCTTGAAAAGATCGGGGGAAGCGGCGAGATCGGCCATCAGCGCTTGTTTGGGATCGGCAGGCAGGGGTTGCACGAGAGCGAGATGGCGCAGAATCGCGAAGATGATTTCATCGGCAGCGGCGAGCGGCGTTTCGATATTCACGCTGCGGTATTGGAGCATGGAGTTGCGCTCGTAGAAATGCCAGGCCAGGCTGGCGCAGATGGTGACGCAGCGCTCGAAGCGGTCATTCGCTGTAGAGCGGACTGAGGGAGGACTATCCGCCGCAGAAATCGAAGCGGATGGCGCGGCAAGATGAGGATCGAGAACGAGCAAGACGCGGCAATCGTCTTCCCGCGCGAATTCCCGGACCATCAAGGAGCCGTAACGCGCGGAAGCTTTCCAGTGGACGTAGCGCGCGCTGTCGTTCGGGACGTAATCGCGGAGCGCGTAAAGATCCTGCCCGCGTCCCTTTGCCAAACTTTCCAGGGCTCCTTCGAGGCCCGGCAGAATCTTCGTGTACTCTTCGGTGGGCTCCACGGACGGATAGACGAGTGCTTCCGTTCTCAAATTCATTTGCCGGGCCTTCTGCAAAAATCCAAAAGGAAAGCGCGTCACGACGCGGAACGCTTCCTGCCGGTAGACGCCGCGGCGAGGAAAGGTGATGGGGACAATTTGCTGCACGCGATCGTGCTTCGGGAGGTAAGGAAAATAGGCCGGCGTTTCGAGAATCGCGGCCGCGGATTTGTCCTTTTCTTTGACGGCCTCGACGCGCAGCGAGAAGGAAGGAAGCGTCAGTTTTTCGTTTTCGAGTTCGACCATGGCGCGAACCGGCTGGCCGGTGAAGATGTGCTCGGGCAATTCGAGGCGCATGGCGATGCCGGAGAGCGTGATGGAGGAGAGGATTCCGGACATCAAGATGATGGCGATCAGGCACGCGAGAACCAGAAAGAGCAAATTGTTGCCGGTGTTTAAAGCGGCGAGTGAGACCAGGATGATGCCGCCGAGATAGATCCAGCCTTCGCGCGAGATGCGGTACTCCATCTTAAAACCGAGCCAGCGAAGCGGCGTGCGGCGCGCGAGAACGGGAACCAGCGTGATGCCAACCCAGCCGGCGACGGCCAGTGCGGCGATCGCCGACATGCTGGCGAGAACGACCTGGCCTAGTTCCGCAGCGGCGCCGGAGTAGAGCGCCAAGAGAAGCGCGGCAGAGAGAGCGACCATCGAAAGAAGGAACGCGCGGACGCCGGGGCGGTCTGCTTTGGCCCAAAGTTGCGAAATGGTGGATGGCACGCTCACAAAAACAATTACAAGGGAACAGGAACGGATTCGACGATTTCTCGCAGAACGGATTCGGTAGTTTCCGATTTTCTCTGCAAGGAGGCATGGCGCGAACTGGCGACGACGCGATGGGAAAAGACGGAGACGGCGAGCTGTTTGAAATCATCGGGAATGCAATAGTCGCGGCCGTCGAGAAAAGCTCGAGCCTGAGCCGCGCGCTGAAGCATGAGCGTTCCGCGCGGGCTGACGCCGAGCGTGAGCTGATCGCTCTTGCGCGTGCGGTTGACGATTTCGAGAGCGTAGTCGTGCAGGCTGGAGTCCACTTTCACGTGGGCGACGGCGTCCTGCATGGCCAGCACGTCGGATACATCCGCTACCGGATCGAGGGACTCGAGAGGATCATCCCCGACGCGCTTGCGGAGGATTTCCTTTTCGGTCTCGTGCGACGGATAACCCATCTTGATGCGCATGAGGAAGCGATCGAGCTGCGATTCGGGCAATGGATAGGTGCCGTGATGCTCGACGGGGTTTTGCGTGGCGATCACAAGAAAAGGCTGCGGCAGCGGGAGCGTTTTGCCGTCCACGGTGACCTGCGACTCATTCATGGCTTCCAGAAGCGCGGATTGCGTGCGCGGCGTGGTGCGATTGATTTCATCGGCGAGCACCACGTTGGCGAAAACGGGACCGGAGCGGAATTCAAACTCGCGGGACTCCGGATTGTAGACGCTGACGCCGAGTACATCGCTTGGCAGCAGGTCCGAGGTGAACTGAATGCGCTGGAAGGTGCAATGAAAGGACTTTGCGAGCGCCTGCGCGAGAGTGGTTTTGCCGACGCCGGGGACGTCCTCGATGAGCAGGTGGCCGCGCGCGAGCAGCGTGATGAGCGCGAGCTGGATGGCGTCTTCCTTGCCGTAGATGGCGCGGGCAATGGAGCGCTGCAACTGCGAGACGACTTGGGCTGTGGCAGTCGGCATCGGTTGAAAACCAGGGTCCTTCCTGTTACAAATAGATGAGCATATTCAGCTCATTCGGGCAAGTTGGGCGACTAGCTCAGTTGGTTAGAGCGCTCCCCTCACACGGGAGAGGTCAAAGGTTCAAGTCCTTTGTCGCCCACCATTCTTCCTTATTTTGCCATTGATTGCGAAACCGTCTAAACATACGCCCGCCCATGTGTCCAAAGGATGGTTGCACGACTGGACGAGGCGGGGACAGTACCATTGCCCCATGTAAGAGGCGTTTGTATAAAAGAATCTAAGGCTACAGGCGGGAACGTTTCTAGTTCGTCCGGTAATGATTTAATCGAGGTCTCACGGAGGGACACATGGCAACCGTTACTACCGTTAACAATCTCAACGCGCCAGGTCAGTGCCAATTCTGCGGCAGCATGAGGCAGACCGCCCCGGTCACATTTCACCGCAACATTGGAATGCTTGTCGCGCGGCAGACGAAGAGTCTCAGAGGAAACCTGTGCAAGACGTGTGTTAAGAAAAATTATTGGGATTTCACGGCCAAGAATTTGCTTTTTGGCCCATGGGGAATGATTTCGCTCATCGTTACCCCGATCTATCTGGTGACCAATACCGTAAGCTACGCCTCCGCTTTGCAGAAGCTCAGCGGAGCAGTAGAGTAGTAGCTCCGGTTCGGATTCCAAAGAGGGAGCCGAGTCTAACAAAGCGGATGGCGTCGATCCTGCGCATGGTCGAGTTTCTAGGTTTGAGCCTGTGGCTGGGGAGCGACGTGTTCCTGAGCTTTGTGGTGGCGCCGGGGGCTTTTCGGATATTGGCGAGCCGGGACCAGGCCGGGGCGATGGTGGGGTACGGGTTGTGGTGGATGCACATGATTGGGGTGGTTTGCGGGATTGCGATTTTGCTGGCGCGGTTGTTGCGGACGCGGACGTTTGCGAGTCTGGCGGGGCCGGCGGCACTTTGCGTGGTGTTGATGATTGGGCTCACGGTGGTGTCACAGCATGCGGTGAGTCCGAAGATGGCGGCGCTGCGGGTGCAGATGGGGTCAATTCAGGCGACGGCGGCGGACAGTCCGCTGCTGGCGGAGTTTAGCCGGCTGCATCGGATATCAGTTTCGCTGGAGAGTGGTGTGTTGCTAGCCGGATTTGCGGCTCTGTATTTGATGGTAAGAGAATTGGGCGCTGCTCCATAACTGTGGCCGTCGGCTGAAAAGACCTACCTCACCCCCTCCCCCTTTTTTGTAAGTATGGCAAAGTTGCGCCAAAAATGGTGCACGGGTAAGACCAAATATCTCTGTCCCGAGATCGGCGCGGGCAAGCACGCGACTGATAGCTGGGGTGAATGGGACGGGTACAAACAAAAAAGCGGCAGGTGGCTTGCCGCCGTCCAAAGACATGTTTACTTGATCGGTATGTTGAGCTGAGACTTAGGTCTGTCCGGGAAGAATTTTGCGTGGCGGAGGATGGCTAATGTGTGCGGTGTGAATAGGCAAACGCGCACAGGCTAAAGCCTGTGCTACTGGGAGGCGCTCGCCGCGGACGGCTTGCGCGGGCGGACCGGGCTTAAGTCCGGCCTCTACAGGGGCTTGCGCTTGCGGCGGGCGGGCTTGACTGGCTTGCGTTTTCGAAGTTTGGCGGGGCGGATTTTGCGCATGGCGGCGTTGCCGGCGCGCTGGCAGGCGCGCCACATGTACCAACTGGCGACGGTGCGGTAGGGGCGCCAGCGCTCGCCGAAGGCCAGGAGTTCCTTGGGTCTAGGCATATGCTTTTTGCCGTAAGTGACGGACCAGCCTTTTTTGACGCCCAGGTCGTGAATGGGGAGAACGTCGGGGCGGCCCAGGCGGAAAATCAAAAACATTTCGACGGTCCAGGCGCCGATGCCGCGAACGGAAACGAGGCGTTTGACGAGCTCTTCGTCGGAGAGTTTTTCAGCTTGTTCGAGAGTGGGGACGACGCCATCAAGGGTTTTTTGCGCGAGGTCCTTCATGGCGAGAATCTTCGCTCCGGAGAGACCGGCTTTGCGAAGAGCGGGCTTGCGAAGCTTGAGCATTTGTTCGGGAGAAGGGATACGGCCATCGTTACCCAGGGCTTTAACGCGGCCAAAGATGGTGGCGGCGGCTTTGCCGGAGATGGACTGATGGGTGATGGCCTCGACGAGGATTTCGTACGGACTGCCTGAGCCATCGTCTTCGATGCGGAATTCCTGGGTTTCCCTGATTAATGGGACCAGTTGCGGGTCTTTCGCCGCCAGAGTGTCCATGGCGAGACGCAGGTCGAAAGGCGGCAGGCGAAATTCTTTGGTCATGCAGACTCCATTCCGGAAACGGGAAAATAGAGTAACAAGTTCTAAGGGGCAGAAGCGCTCCTAATTTACAGTCAAACCGACATCCTCCGAATTGCGTCGGAGTGCAAGCTGGCTCGCAAGGACTATTGGAGGGCCGACTGGGTGAGCTTTATAGCGCTGTTCGAAGCATTTGGGGTTGCCTCTAAATAAATACTGGAAGCCTGCGCCAACACGCTGACGTTATCAATGATGATACCGCTCACACTCTGCGACGTTCCTCCGGTTAACAGTGGGTGAGAGTTGAGAATTTGTGATGGAAATCCATTGCTGATGTCGAAACTTTCGATGCAGCCATCCGTGCCGCCGCTGGCGCAATTCGCATCGATTCCCAAGAATAAACGGTCTGGCGCGCTCGAGAAACCGGGATTGAAGATCTCTGTTAACGGCGTGGGCGCGCTGGTGGAGGAACTGGTCGACAGCGCGAGAGGGCCGGAAAACGAGGAGTTCATGGTCCTCCCCGTGAAGCCCACGCTAAAGAGGCTGGCGATGCCGTGGAAGGCGCCGGCAAAGTAGAGCGACCCGGACGAGGGATTGGTGAAGTAGTTGTTGTCAAACGTTCCTGTGTAGACGTTCGCATCCCCGGAGAGCTGCCCGGGTGTCAGGGTGCGCAACTCTGTGCCAGAGATATCAAATTGGGTGACCGTCAGATTCAAGCTCGTATCGGGGCCGAATACGAATACTGTCTGATTCGTGGAATCGACGATGGGGTCTGACGGAGAGAAGATTCCTCCAAGAGGAACCGTCCTTGCGATTGTGCCGGAAGCGGCATCGACGACGTACAAGGTGCCGCCATTGTCTGTAATGAAGACCCGCCCGCTCACAGAATCGTACACAGGGGAATGAACGAGGTCAGGCGCGGAGGCAAGTTGGACGGGCCAGCCGCTCCCCATGACCTCGGCAGGAGTACCGCCGAAGACGGGAGTAATCTTGTGTAAGCGCCCGCCATCGTCGCCAACATACGCAGTGTCGTGAGCATAGTCGAGGAATGGGCTGGAGCCAGAATCGCTATGCGTATTGTTCAAGACCAGGGTGGTTAAGCACGAATTTCCAACAGAACAATCGCCGGCAACAGCGGCCGAGTTCCACACCCCGCCCTCGCCGGCCTTCCAGGTTAAGACGTGGAAAGCGGTGTAGTTGCTGGCGAACCCGTCGTTGCTTTCGACGAAAGCGATCTTCTTGCCGTCGAGCGACAATGCCGGTGACCGGGTGGCTCTTCCAAGCGTTGTTGTCGAGGTATTGTAAGCGAACAACACCGAAGGCTGAGTTGACGGGGCGAGCGGCGTGGGGCAAATGCCAGAGGGACCGGGCCCGGCATACAGATTGTTGAAGGCGACAAGGGAGGCGCGCACACCAGAACCACTGGCCCCCGGGACATCACTGTTGGCTGTGGGAAAAACGACATAGTCGTTAACGCAATCCGGAGCGGCGTTGACATCGAAGCTGAACTTGGCCGGGTATCCATGCGGGCCAACGGCAATGCCGATCGGCATTTGCCAGTCAGTTGCTAACGGCCCGTGGTGACGATGGCGTCTGTGGATATGGGATGGCTCGGGGTCCGGTTGTGGTTCGAAACGGTGACGGGCGTGGTTTACCCAGCTGTGCCAGGCACGCGGGTCGGCTTTCGCGAAGCGGGCGATGTTTTCGGGCGCCAGACCAGTGAAGACGACGTGACGGGTCGACCAGTCATGCACCAGGTGTGGAGGCGTAGGGACCTGGGCGGAAGCGATAGAAGAAAAGAAGATGCAAACGAAAGGCAACGCAACCAGGCAATTCAATTTCATGGAAATTCCTCAGCTAAATTCTGCAAGAAGCTGTCTTAGGAGGATTTTAGAGTACCGCTGATGGGCCAATCCAGCCCGCTTCCAACGCGTGGTATCGAGGAAGTCAATCCACGCGACTGCTTAGAACAGGAACAGAAAAATGCGGATACAAGTCCGGGACAACTAATCAGACGTGGCTGGCTGCTGGGCGGATTGGCGGGCGTGGAGGGCTTTTTTGCGGGCGTGGCGCAGACGTAGGAGGCTGACGGCGGCGACGAGAAGCAGACAAGATTCGACGAAGAGTTTGCCGCCGTCGAACCAAGCCACGGGGGCGCTTTTTAGGCCGGGATCGGTGAACAGGCTGTGCCAGAAAAGTGCGGCGGCTGCGAAATAGATGGAGAAGTGAAAAGACTTCCAAAGGAGGCGGCCCAGGCGGATGCGCAAGTAGGAAGTGATGACGACAAGTGCGAGCAGATAAAATGCGATAGCGCCGATGGAGTTGTCGAGAGGCTGGGTGGGCGAATGCACGGGGTAGACGAGGTCGAGGATGCGAAAGCGGGGATTTTTATTGAAGAGCAGAATGAGCGGATGAAGAATCGAAACAGACAGCGCAAGGTAGCCGGTCCAATTGTGAATCCGGAAATAATTAAACCGGTGATGTGGCCAGGAGCGGTAGGGACTGTAGCGGAAGGCCATGAGCAGGCCCAGAATCATGTTCGTGGTGATAGCGGCGACGGCGGTGAGACCGACGTAGGCTGAGAGATCGAGGACGGTTAGGGTCATTGGGAGCAGGAAGCAAGCACAGGCGTTTGGACGGCTCGAAACCCGCTAACGTTTCAAATCCTAATCTCATCGCCTGCACGGAGACTTCGATCCTGCCATCCTGCGTGCTTATCGGTTGCGGTATTGAAGCCAGCCACGTGAAGATGAAGCCGTACGGTCTTGCGAGAGCGAGAGACATAGTCAACGATCGCGCCAAGGACGCAATCGGCATCAACGCCTGCAACGCATAGCTGTTTATTGTCTAGTCAGATCTCAAAGGTGCGCATTGAGGCTGAAGCATGGCACTTGCTCGCCCGCGTGAAAAAACGCGCTCAAGGGCTCTTCAACGAGGCGGAGAATGGGTGTGCTAGGATGATGGGTTTGTTCGAGCGGAAAATGGCGGATGGAAGGGGCTGGAGTGCAGACAGGGATTATAGGATTGCCGCAGGTTGGGAAGACGACGCTGTTTCGGATCTTGACGAAGGCGCATGTCGAGGGGAAGAGCGGGGCGTCAGCGACGCACGTGGGCGTGGCAAAGGTGCCGGAGCCGCGGCTGGTAGAGCTGGCGAAGCTCTATAACCCGAAGAAGATTACGTATGCGACGGTGAATTATGTGGATTTGGGCGGGATGCAGAAGGAGCGCATGCGGGATGCGCTGGCGCAACTGCGCGAAGTGGACGTGATTGCGCATGTGATTCGGGTGTTTGACGATCCTTCGGTGCCGCATTCGGAGGGGAGCATTGATCCGTTGCGCGATGCGACGAATTTGGATTTGGAGCTGATGCTTTCGGACCACGATCAGATTACACGGCGGCTGGAGCGGCTGGAAAAGGATTTGAAGAAGAAAAGCGAGCCTGCGCTGCTATTGGAAAAGAATACGTTGGAAAAATGCAAAGCGCATGTGGAGGCGGAGAAGGCGCTGCGCGAGCTGGAGTTGACGACGGAGGAGAGGAAGTCCATCGGGGGATTCTTGTTTTTGTCGGCGCGGCCGGTGTTGTATGTGTTGAATCTTGGGGATGATGAGGCGGACAAGCTGGACACGGCGGTGGAGCGCCACAAATTGGGTTCGTTGCAAGGGCGACCAAACGCGGCGGTGGTGGCGATTTGCGGGAGGCTCGAGGCGGAACTTTCGGAGATGGATGAGAAGGAGGCCGCGGAGCTTCTGGCTTCGTATGGGTTGAAGGAGCCGGGGCTGAACCGCTTGATTCGCGCGACGTATGATTTGCTGGGGCTGATTCAATTCTTTACGGCGGGGGAGCCGGAAGTGCGAGCGTGGACGATTCGAAAGGGCGCGACGGCAGTGAAGGCGGCAGGGGCGATTCATAGCGATATCGAGAAGGGTTTCATACGGGCGGAAGTGGTGCGGTGGAACGATTTGCTGACGGCGGGGAGTTTGGGGGCGGCGCGGGAGAAGGCGCAGGTTAAATTGGAAGGAAAGGAATATGTGGTGCAAGAGGGAGATGTGATTTTGTTTCGGCATTCTGGATGAAGAAGCGAAGTAATGAGGTAAGGAAGTAAGGAAAAAGATTAAGAATTAACGCAGAAACCACAGAGAACGCAGAGAAGAGTGGCGGTGAGAAGTTTGCGACTTAGGGCTACTGCTGAGATGAATTGAAAGTTTGCACAGGCTGAAGCCTGTGCTGCTCAAGATGGGACATGATTTGGCATTTCGGACGGCGCGGGCCGTGGGGTTGGGGCTTATCGCGGCGGCGGGGAATTTGGTGGGGGGGTATTTTGTTGTTCGCAAGGAGTGGCCGCGGAAGTTTCTGCAATATTTTTTGGCGCTGGGCGCCGGGTACATGCTGGCGGTGGCGTTCATTGACATTATTCCCGAGTCGGTGCGGCTGAGCGGGGAAGGCGCGCTGCTGTATGTGCTGATCGGATATTTTATCGTGCACCTGTTCGAGCACACCGTTGCGCCGCACTTTCATTTTGGGGAAGAGACGCACGCCGAGGAGGTGAGCCATCACCATGCGCGGACGACGGTGCTGCTGGGGATGGTGATTCACACGTTTTTCGATGGGGTGGCGATTGCGGCGGGGTTTCTGGTTTCCACTTGGCTGGGGGCGGTAATTTTCGTGGCGGTGTTTCTGCACAAGCTGCCGGAAGGATTCACGGTGGCGTCGGTGGTGCTGGCAAGCGGGCAGGGAAAACGCAACGCGCTGCTGGCGGCGGGGCTGTTAGGAGTGGCGACGGTCGCGGGAGTGTTGCTGACGAGCTCCCTTCAGGGACAACTGAAGTATGCGCTGCCGCTTTCGGGCGGGGTCACGTTGTATGTGGCGGCGACGGACCTTCTGCCGGAAGTGAACCGGGAGCCGAACTGGCGGCTGGCGCTGCTGGTGTTTGTGGGCGTGGTTAGTTTGTTGATAATGCAGCACTTATTTCATGTTTAAGCTAGGCACGCGTAGTGCGTAAGTGGTGGGAGCGGCCCGCCTCAAAAGGCGGGCACTACACAAAGGCTCAAGGGTTAAACGGCGGCCGACGTTCCTGGCTAAAGGCTTACGGCAGAATCGGTTACCTCCTGATCAGGGTTTCCTCCCAATTGCAACTTTCTGAGACAGCTTGGGTTTGATACAGTGTGGCGGCTATGGCCAGGTCGGACGTCCAACTGATGCTGGACGTGAAGGCGGGCGATGAACAGTCGTTCGCGCTTCTGCTGCATCGTTATCGGAGTCCCTTGGTCAATTTCCTGTACCGGATGGTTCGGAACCGGGAACAGGCGGAAGACCTCGCCCAGGAAGTATTTCTGAGAGTGTACCGCGCGCGGGAAGAGTATGTGCCGAGCGCGAAGTTCACCACCTGGCTCTTCCGGATTGCGACAAACCTGGCATTAAATTCGGTGCGGGACAACCGTTACCAGCGCATGGAAATCTCACTGGATGCGCCGGTGACGGTGGATGCCGAAGACGGCGAAGAGAAGATGCTGGATGTCGCCGAGAAGCACCCGAATATCGAGCAGCACCTGGTCGAGGATGCGCGGCGCAAGATGATCCGGCGTGCGATTGACAAGCTGCCGGAGAAACAGCGCGCGGCGGTGCTGCTGCACAAGTATCAAGAGCTGGATTATGGAGAGATTTCGAAGATTTTGAATTGCTCGGAAAGCGCGCTGAAATCGCTGCTGTTCCGGGCGTACGAAGCGCTGCGGGTGGAACTAGCCCCCCTCGTTGCGCAACATGAGAAGGTAGGCTGACCGGTCTTGATACCGGCCACTACGGTCCCTGGTGAAGCAAGGCAATACAAGTTAGGCCAGAAGGGAAGGAAGACATGAGTTGCAGCCGGATGGAAAGCAAAATTTTGGGATTTGTGGACGGGCGCCTGAAGGAAGGCGAACGGCTGGAGATGGAGAAGCATCTCTCGGCGTGCGCGGCGTGCCAGTTGCGCGTGAACCAGTTTCGCGCGGTGAACAGTTTGCTGGATGAGCTGCCGATGATCGAGCCGTCGCCGGCGTTTGACGTGCGCGTGCAAGCGCGCGTGGCGGCGGAGCCGGTGAAGCAGAGCTGGTGGGCGTGGCTTACGCCGTCGCCGCGCGTGGCGCTGGCGGCGTCCATGCTGCTGCTGGCAACGGTATGGCTGGGTTCGCGGCCGCCGGACAGTTCCTTGAGTGCGGACGACATCGAGAACATCAACCAGAATATGCCGGTGCTGGAAAATTATGACGTGATTTCGGATTTTGGGCCGCTGAGCGAGTTGCCACAGCCGGTGCAGGCTGATGACAACAACGATGCGAATCAAAATCAGATTCAGAATTAGCAAACGCAAAAAGTAATGCGACGGAGACTCCAATTCGCGGGATGGTGGCTGGCGCTGGCGATGAGCGCAGCGGTGGCAGTGCCGTCCTTTGCGCAGCGGCCACCCGCAAATCCGGCGCCGAATCGCCCAGCCGCGAGGCCGCCAGGACCGCAGAGGCAGCAACAGAGACAAGGACAAGGGCAGGCGCGTCCACAACCGCAGAGAGCGCAGCAAGCCCGCAACGAACGGCCGAATCCTGGCGCTAACCGTTCCCCGAATTCGAACGGGAATCGCGGAGGTGCGGCGACTCCGAATAATAATCCAAACCGGCCTCCGTCGGGGTATACGCCCCCGCCGAGGCGGAATTTCAACGACCTGAGTCCGCAGGACAAACAAAGAGTCGTGCAGAGCTACAAGAATTTCCAAAAACTGACACCGGCGCAAAGGCAACAACAAAAAGAGGCGGCTGCCAACTGGAACAAACTAACGCCCGACCAGAAGAATCACATCCGGAACGATGTGATCCCCAAGTGGAAGCAAATGCCGGCAGACCGGCAGAGGGCGATTTCGCAACGGCTTGGCGTGCTCCAGAATATGCCGGAGTCGGCGCGCAACCAGCATCTGAATGATCCGAATTTTACGCGGGGAATGAGCGAAGAGGACAGGGCGACCTTGAGAGATTTGAGCCACATGCATGTTGGCGGGGCGCCGGAAACGCCGAATGAATAAGGCGGTTGTCAGTTGTTAGTGCTTAGCCTGTAGTTCTTGAAGACAAACGGATGGAGAGTGTCGGTTTGATTCTTTCTAGTTCGAGTTCTGCTCCTTCCCAGAATTCCACATGCGAGTGATTCGGTGAACAGGGGGCGCAGCGATGCTGCGCCCCTACAATCGATGGAAAATCGAAAATAATGCAGGGCGGACGAAAGTCCGTCTTGCATGTCATTTTGGCTGCGCCAAGTCGCAACAATGCCGCGGCGATGCGTTGACAAGGCGGACCGAGTCGCGGCATGGTGACTAGTTCGTGCGATTTGCATCCAATGAGTGGAGGAAGAACTTTTGAAGAGTGACCGCACAGCGGTCAGCCCGGCCGTGCCTGCGCGTTTCCCGGCGGTGTCTACGCGCTTTCGCGCGATGCAGCACCGCAACTTCCAGTTATTCATCGCGGGACAACTCATATCGCTGATTGGAACGTGGATGCAGACGACGGCGCAACTTTGGCTGGTCTATAAGTTGACCGGCTCCGCGGCGCTGCTTGGCGTATTCGGGTTCGCAAGCCAAGTGCCGATGCTGTTTCTCTCGTCGTTGGGAGGTTATGTAGGTGACCACTACGACCGGCACCGCGGGGTGATTGTGACGCAGACGGTTTCGATGATCCTGGCGTTCGTGCTGGCGGGATTGACACTCACAAATTTGATCAATGAGTGGGAATTGATCGTGATTGCGTTTCTAGTGGGAATCGTAAACGCGTTTGACGTCCCGATCCGGCAGGCGTTTCTTATTCAGATGGTGGGGAAAGAAGACCTGCCGAACGCAATCGCGCTGAATTCATCGATTTTCAACGGCGCGCGTATGGTGGGTCCGGCGATTGCGGGGTTTGCGATCGCGTGGGTGGGAGAAGGCTGGTGTTTCTTTCTGAACGGCTTGAGCTTTGTGGCGGTGATCGTGGCGCTGCTGCTGATGAGGATCGAGCGGAGAGAAATCAAGCCGCGCACGGATTCGCCGCTGAAGAGCCTTGTGCAGGGTTTCCGGTTCGCGATGAGCGATCTGCCGATACGTTCGACATTGCAGCTGCTCAGCGTGCTGAGTCTGTTTGGACTGCAATACTCGGTGTTCATGCCGATCTACGCGCAGGACATTTTGAAGGGGAATGCGCGAACACTGGGGTTGCTGATGAGTTCAGCCGGAGTTGGAGCGGTGCTCGGGGCGCTGGAGTCTGCAGCGCGAACGCACTACAAGGGGCTGGCGCGGTGGATTGCGACGACGTCAACGACATGCGCGGTGTGCCTGATTATTTTTTCGCAGGCGAAGACGTTTTGGCTTTGCGTGATGGTGCTGTTTGTGGTGGGATTCGCGGCGACGTCGCAGATGGCGGCGACGAACACGCTGATTCAAAGCCGCGTGCCGGATGAATTGCGGAGCCGGGTGATGGCGGTGTACGCGACGATGTTCATGGGCGTGCAGCCAATCGGGGCGCTGATCGCAGGGGGAATGGCGAAGCGCATCGGTCCGCAGGATACCCTGACGGTGTTTGGGTCGCTGGTGCTGCTGGGGAGCCTGGTATTCATCGCTCGCGTGGTGATGAAGCTGGGAAATACCCAGGCCGCAACGGCGGACTAAGTGGGATTCGGGCGGTAGAGCCACGCGGGCTTGACAAAAAACTGGGCGGGGGGCGCGGCGTTCATTCCTGCAAGGATGGCGTTGACCTTCGGGCGCAGGGGCGCGAGGGAGCAGACGGGATCGGTAGCGGCGGCGTCTCCGGCGAGGAGCATCGCCTGGCAGCGGCAGCCGCCGAAGTCCTGCTCGCGGCGGTCGCAAGTCCTGCAGGGTTCCTGCATCCAACTTTCACCACGGAATTTTTGGAATGCGGCAGAGTGTTCCCAAATTTCGCGAACGCTGCGGTCTTTCACGTTTTCGAAAATGAGGCCAGGGATCACTTTTGCGGCGTGGCAGGGGAGCGCTTCGCCGCTGGGCGTGACGAGCATCAGTTTGCGGCCCCAGCCGCCCATGCAGGGCTTGGGATATTTTGCGTAGTAGTCCGGGACGACAAATTCGATGCGGAGTTGCCTTGCAATCGTTCTTGGGCGCGCTTTAGAAATTCGAGGGAACGATCTAGCTGTTCGCGGGTGGGCAGAAGATTTTCGCGATTGGCGAAGGCCCAGCCGTAGTACTGGACGTTGGCAAATTCAACGCGAGTGGCGCAGGAAGATTCGGCGATGCCGAGCATTTCCTCGAGCTGGTCGATGTTGCGGCGGTGAATGACGAAATTCAGCGTGACGGCAATACGATGGCGCTTGAGCCATTGCAGGACGCGGAGTTTTTGTTCGTGGGAGCGGGTGCCAGAAATTTCGTTGGCGATTTCTTCGCGGGCGCCCTGGAAGCTGAGCTGAAAATGGTCGAGACCGGCTTCGACCAGCGCGGCGAGTTTTGCTTCGTCCAGGGGCAGGCCGGAGGTGATGAGATTAACGTAGAGACCGGCACCGCGGGCGGCGCGGACGAGATCGATGATGTCGGTGCGCGCGAGCGGTTCGCCGCCGGTGAAATCGGCTTGGAGAACGCCGGCTTCGGTGGCTTCCTGAAAGACGCGGGACCAGGTTTCGGTGGAGAGTTCTTCGACGCGGGATTGGAGTTCGAGAGGGTTGGAACAGTAGACGCAGTGAAGGGGGCAGCGGTGGGTTAGTTCGGCGATTAGGGCTAGCGGATTGGAGACTGTGGATGCCATGGTCAGAAAAACCGCGCCCGCCTCGGAAGGCGGCCGCTACGATTCAAAGTCGAGAGCATGTTCCTTTTGCAAAAGAGCGAGGTAGCCGAGGATGTCTTGTTCGACCTTTTGAGGCTCGGCTTTGGAATAAATTTTTTGGAGGTCCCTGATGATTTGCTGGACGGTGTGCTGGCCGTCGCAGCGCTCAATGATTTCGAGGCTGGGGCCGAGCAGGCGCAGGGCGCGTTCGGGCATGAGCAGGACGCGCTGCTGATTGTTTTCTCCGAGACGGCAGCCCGGGGCGAGGCGCGGGAAGCTGTTCAGGTCAAGAGCCACAGTCTTCAGGATTCCTTTGCTGGTCGAAAGGCGCCGGGAGGCGGCCAGCCGGGATTGACGTAGGCAAAGTAGAGGGCGTCGAGCTGGGCCCAGAGAATGTCGCATTTCGCGCGCAAGGCGGCGTGGGCCAGATCCTGTTCGGCGCGCGTGCGCGCGTGATCGACGACCCAGGCGAGTGCGAATTCGGAATCTTCGGGGGCCTGCGTGAGGCGGTCGCTGAAATAGTCGAGGCCGCCGGAGAGCCATGGATAGTGTTCGCGCAGGCGATCCATGCGCAGGACGATTAGTTTTTTCGAGAAAAGTTCGGTGAGAGACGAAGCAACGGCTTCGAGGTGCGAACGCGTGCTTACGAAATCCACGTAGGCCTGCACGGCATAACGCGTCGCCGGCAAGATGCCGTCGCTGCGAAGCGCAGGGTCACGAGAGAGGCCGGTGGCTTCGAGCAGTCGCAGCCACTTTTCAATGCCGCCGGGATGGATCCCGTCGCCGTCATGGTCGAGGATGCGCTTGCGCCACGCAAGACGGAACGCGGGGTCTTGGCTGCGCGCGAGGATGGCGGCGTCTTTGATGGGGATACGGCTCTGATAGTAGTAGCGATTGAGAGCCCAGGCCTGCAGCTGGCCGCGGGTAAGCTTGCCTTCGTGCATCAGCAGATGAAACGGATGTTTGTGGTGGTAGCGCTCTTCGCCAATGGCGTGGAAGCCAGCGATGAACTCGGCTTTGGAGAGCCGCGGCTTTTCGACGTCTTGACTCACGGAGGGGCTCACAGTTGGAACTCCATCCCATCATAGGCGATTTCCCAGCCGGCATCTCGCACGGCGCGATGTTCCGGGCTGTCTTCATTTAACACCGGGTTGGTATTGTTCAGATGAATCAGGACGTGGCGGGTTTTCCCGAGCCGGAAAGGCTGCCTAAGAAGTCCTCGATCACCCCACACCGGCATGTGTCCCATTTCCCGCGCGCTTCTGCGGCTTCGCTTAGCCATGGCCAGCTCGTCGTCCTTCCAGAAGGTGCCGTCGAGGAAAGCAAGGTCGCTCTCATCCACACTGCGGCGCCATTCTTCCCCGATTCCGGGCAAGCTTGGGCCGTAGAAGAACCGCTTGTCTTTATGAATGAGCTGTAGACCGAGGACCGCTTCCTCGGGAGGAAGGCTCTGGCGCAGGGCATCGCTAACGTAGTCCGGGAAGGCTCCCATAAGCGGCACAGCTTTATAGAAAAAGCCGTCTTTCATCCCGGGTGAGGAAGGCGGCACGAGCGGCATGAGCCGGTCCAGCGGCATGGTCTCCCAGCGCACCGGCGGGTTCGAACGCATGAGCACGCGGAACAGGCTATTCTCCTCCATGAGGATGCGGCGCACGGACACCGTCGAGAAAATGTGGAGAGGCTCAAATTCGCGCAGATGGAGCAATCCCATCACGCAATCCACGTCGGCACTAGTGAGGAGCACGGAATAGATGGGCGAACCTCGGGAGCCAGAAGGCGGTATCAATTCGGGCGTGGCATTGATTTGCTGGCGAAGATCCGGGGAGGCGTTGAGAAGGAACCACTTGGATGGCTCTGCCGCTATGGCAACCTGTGCCTGTGTCCTTGGGCGAGCCTTCAGCGTCCCGAGGCGCAGAGCGCTACAGTTCGCACAAATACAATTCCATTGAGGGAAACCGCCCCCGGCTGCGGATCCGAGGACTTTAACGCGCATTCGCTCTCAGACTAGAGCTCGGCGTTCGCGTAGGAGCTAACTTCACAGTTCAGATCAACTTCTTCGTGCCGAGGGGTGACCCATTCCATTGTGAGACTCCTTGTGGATTCAAGCTCGAACCTACCCCCCAAGAATATCATAGGCTTCCAGACAAAGGAATAGGGAGGCCGATTCGGCGTGGGACCGGGAGTCTGCAGTGAAATGGGGACAAACTCAGGAGCGACTCCCACCGCCCATGGCCTATTCCCGCGGGAAACTGCGGTGCATCCATTCTGTAAATACCCATCTCAACACAGCGCCGCCCGGTTTGATTGACTGACAAGTGCCAGTCGTTCAGTCTCGATTTGAAGTACAGATGAACCCCTTCAAGGCTGTTTGTGCGAATCATTTCAGCGAATCCGCTCGAAAGGACCCGTCCGTGGAGGCGGGAGCATCCGCAGTGCTCCTCGGAGGGAAGCTGGCGAGCGCTGTGCGCGCGAGTGCTCGTCCTGGCGGCCGTGATGGCGACCCTGTCCGTCTGCCGAGCAGGAGCCCAATCCGACTCGAACTTTGATGACGTGAAGCCCGTGCCGATCCTTACCGGGAGCACAGGATTCATTAGCAACTTTACCGGCGGGCAGCCCGATCTACACCCCATCCTTACACCACTGGTTCTTGTTCCCATTGGCAGGCAATGGCTTTTCGAGACGCGAGCGACATTCGAAACCGACATGGTCCAACTGCCGGGAAGGAGTGGGTTCCACGGCGGCACGGTACAAAAGGAAGTCGAATACGCAGAGCTGGACTACATCGCAAATCCATATATGACGGTAACTGTGGGGCGATTTCTGACGCCGTTTGGCATCTTCAATGAAAGGCTATATCCGGTCTGGATCCGAAACTTGCAGTCGGATCCCCTGATTCTGCCTATCGGAATCGGCCCCAGCAATGCGAGCACCGGAGCCATGATTCGCGGGGGATTCAAGGCGCACCCAAAGTTCAATGTCAATTACGCGGTGTATTTTTCGGCGCTTTCGACTGTGAGTCACTTGGACTCCGATCGATTCGCGGGAGGGCGCGCGGGAATTTTTGTTCCGTTGGCACGTTTGGAAGTCGGCGGGTCTTTTCAGCACGGGCTGCAGGACGCGCGTTCGAATGCGTTTGGCTTCCATTTTTTCTGGCAACCGCCGGCGCTGCCGCTCGACATTCGATCCGAATACGCTCGCTCCATCCAGGGAAGCGGTTACTGGGCGGAAGCAGCTTATCGCTTGAGCCAGATTCCGTTCCACCAGAACGAGTTTCGCCGGACACAAGTCGTAGCGCGGATGCAGCAGTATTTTGTGGGAGAAAACGCAGCGGAAGCGCTGCGGCCCGCGAATACAAAAGTGTTCGAATTCGGGTTGAACTACTACTTTATGGATGGGCTGAAGGCCAGCACCAACTACGGGCGTCAATTCGGCGACGCTGGGGATGCAAACGTTTGGACGATGGCGCTTACGTATCGATTCGTGGTCCCGCTGGGACGCACGGGGAGCGAGTGATGGCGCGGCGCTACGTGCTGGTTTGCGTGCTTGGGATCATGGCGGCCTTTACTCTTTCTGCCATCGCGCAGGAACACGCCAATTCTGCAGGATCCTCAGCTGTAGTGGCGCCCGCTCCTGGAGCTCCGACGGCCCGGGAGGCGACACACAGATCTGCCATGACTGTGGCGGCTCCAGATGCAGTTGAAGAAAGAGTGATGCGCTTGGAGGGCGAAAAGAGATTTCGCACAAACTGCGGGCGCTGCCATCAACCTCCGCACAAGTTTCCGCCACGAGTGATGGCCGCGGCCATACGGCATATGCGGGTGCGGGCCATGATCACAGATGAGGACATGCGGCTGATCCTCAAGTACATGACCCAGTGAGCAGGATGCGGCAAGGCATGGAGACAGCGATCAGGCTGGGAATGGTGGCGGTCCTGATCGCGGTTCCTTGGTGCGTTTGTCGGCCGCAAGCCGCGCAACCGCAGGCTCGTGTCATCGAGATTCTGGCAGACCATGACAGCAGGTACAAGATTCAGGGCCAAAAGCAGCCAACGATCACCGTGAGGGCGGGCGAGCAAATTACGCTGCGTATCGCGGCGAAGAAAGCCAGCCACCGAAATAGGGATGGCTCGATTCACGGATTCGCATTGCTTCGCGCCAAGGACCGGCAAGCCGTTCCGGGATGGGATTTCCTGCTCAAGCCGGGAGTTCAGGAATTTACTGTGGCGGCGCCGAGCGACGTGGGAGAGTACATCGTGGTCTGCACGGTGATTTGCAGCGAGGACCATGAAGGAATGAGCATGAGGTTTGTGGTTTTGCCATGATCGAGAGACACCGGTTTGCTCCGAGTGGTTGCTGGGAAGCGAGAGCGCTTATGATGACGAGAACGAGACTCATTCTGGGGATTACGGCGATGGCGTTCGGGCTTGCCGCGGTTACGCAAGGTCGCGGGGGGAATGAAAAGACATTCCTGGGCGAAATTGCAGACACCCAGTGTGCGTTAAACGTCCATTCCCTCAGCCGATCGCACAAGGAAATGATCGCAATGAAACCGGAAGTAAAGACAAACGCAGACTGCGCGCGCTACTGCGTGAGGGAGCGTGGCGGAAAATTTGTCCTGCAGACAAAGGACTATGTCTACAAACTGGATGCACAAGTTCTGGCAGAGCAGTGGGCGGGGCTAAAGGTGAGAGTGATTGGCACGCTCGACCCCAAAACAGATCTGATCACGGTGAGCACCATCGAATCGGCATCGGCCGGAGCGCCAGCGCGGCCGAAGTGAGGCGCGAGGCTCCGCAAGACAGTTCCAAAGCGGGGCAAAAAGGCCACCACCAACTATCGTTGTAGGCGGAAAAAGAAACTACCACGGGTCGCGGTCCTCAAGAAGCAAAAATTCTTATTCTGATTTTCACAACTTTTTTCAAGAAAACGTATGTTTCCTCTTGACAAGCGTGGAAAGCAGCTTATCATGTGGTCAAAAGTGGTAGGAAGTGGGCAACAGTAGAGTCAAGTAGCGGGCACTAGGGCAAAGTAGACAACTTCCCAGCGTTGTGGCGAAAGTGGGCATTTTGGCCATTCTAGACCACGTATTTGTGTGCGGTCCGGCAGAAGCCGGGGTCGCTTTGAGTGGGGTGTATGAAGCTGCGGGGCAACTGTCCAGCGAAGGTGGACGAGAAGGGCCGGTTGAAGATACCCGCCGTGTTTCTAGAAGCTTTGAAAGAGTACGGAAGCCAGTTTTATATCACCAGCACGACCGGTGAGTCGGCACGGATATACCCGATGAAAGTTTGGTCGGGGATTGAAGACAAATTGGCAGGCGTTTCGAGCCAGAACCGGGCAAAGAGAAAATTTTTGATGAGAACCAGCTACTACGGGCAAACGGTGGAGTTGGACGGGCAGGGCAGAGTGCTGGTGCCCGCGGTGCTTCGGGAATCGGCGCAGATGAAGGGCGAGGTAGACGTGTTCGGAAACCTCGATTACCTCGAGGTCATGAACCACACGCGTGTGCTGGATGACCTGAAGAATTCGCCGTTCACCGAGGAAGATTACAAGGCTTTGGAAGACCTGGGGATTTAAGGCGTTGGGACAGTGAGTGCGGCGCACACGCCGGTGCTGTTGGAAGAGGTGCTCGAATGGCTGCGTATAAGACCAGACGGAACCTACATCGACGCCACGCTGGGAGCGGGCGGACACTCGGAATCAATCGCAAAACGGCTAACTTCCGGCAGGTTGATCAGCCTGGACCGGGACGCACAGGCGTTGGAACTGGCGCGAGGGCGGCTGAAGGGCTTCGCGGAGAAAGTGATGCTGGTGCAGTCACCGTTCTCGAGGATTGCGGAGGTCGCGCGCGAGTTGGAGATTCCGCCGGTGGACGGGGTCTTGGCCGACTTGGGGGTTTCGAGCATGCAGCTTGATCAAGCCGCGCGGGGGTTTTCGTTTCGCGAGGCGGCTGCTCTGGATATGAGGATGGATACTGCCAACGACGAATTGACGGCAGACGAGATTGTGAATCGCTGGTCGGAAAAAGAAATCGCCGACCTGCTCTACCGGGAAGCCGATGAGCACGATTCCAGAAGAATCGCCAAGGCGATTGTACGAGCGCGACCCGTGAGGGATACCGCGCACTTGGCAACGACTGTGGCTGGGGCCCGAAAGCAATGGGGAAGGCAGAGACTGCATCCCGCAACAAAAACGTTTCTGGCGCTGCGGATAGCGGTGAATCGAGAGATGGAGGAACTCGGGCAGTTTCTTTCTCGGACCCCCGCCACAATGAATTCAGGAGGCCGCTGGGTGGTGATGAGTTACCACTCGCGGGAAGACCGCCTGGTGAAGCACGCGTTTCAAGAAGGAGAGCGGCAAGGAGTGCTCCGCGTGCTGACCAAACATGTAATCCAGCCCACAGAGGAAGAAATGATGGGCAACCCGCGTTCGCGAAGCGCGAAGCTGCGGTGTGCGGAAAGAGTGTAGTCATGGCAAAAAGGAAAAAAGCTTCAGCAACGTTGGAATTTCAGACCGTCAAGCGGATTGATAATTCGCGCCTGGTGCGCCACGTCGAGCCGGTGAAGATGCGCAATTTGTATCGCACGGCGGCGCTGGGCGGGATCGTGGCCATGTTTTTCATGCTGTATATTTACCAGCATTTTCGCTGCATTGATTTGAGCTTCCAGTTGGAAGACGTGAAGGGCAAACAGACCGAGGCGGCTTCGCTGAATTCGTCGTTGAAGCTGGAAATTGCCAGTCTGCGGAACCCCATGCGCATTGACGTGATTGCGCGCCGCCAGCTGGGCTTGACGGAACCTCTGCCGGCGCAGGTGCAGGAATACGACGCGCCGTCCGGCGCGGAAGTGGCTGCGGCGCGGTATATTCGCCCGAATCGCGGGCAGTAATTCCGGTTCGCGCGGGCATTCGTCGAAGAATTTGCTTTCCGTTGATAGAGCATCCTCGGGGGCGGTCGCCGAGCGGAATTCGCTATGCAACAGAACCGATCTCACGTCGCCTCCGGTGGCCGCGTAGCGATGGGCTCGAAGGGTGACCGCCTGGCGGTCAAACACCTGCTCATCGTCGCCGGCCTGGCGCTGCTGTGGATGACGGCGGTCTTTGGGCGGCTTGCCTACCTGCAACTGTTCCGTCACAGCGAGTACATGGCTCGCGCGCAACGGCAGCAGCAGCGCGTAATTGAAATTACGCCAAAGCGCGGCTCGATCTTCGACCGCAACATGCATCCGCTGGCGATGAGCATTCCGGTGGATTCCGCGTTTGCAGTGCCTGCCGAGCTTGCCGACGAACAGCTTGCCGCGGGGCTGCTTTCCGGTGTGCTGGGCATTCCGCCGGATGTTCTGGAAACGCGCCTGGAGTCTTCGCGTTCGTTTGTGTGGATCGCGCGGAAGCTTCCTCCTGATAAGGCCGAAGCCGTGGCGGCGCTTAACCTCAAAGGCGTCTATTTCCAGAAGGAAAATCAGCGGATTTATCCGAAACGCGACCTCGCCTCGCACGTGCTGGGATTCGTCGATGTGGATGAAAAGGGCCTGGGCGGAATCGAACACGAGTTGGACAGCCAGATTCGCGGGAAGAGCGAAAAGATCATTGTCATGGCCGATGCGCGGCAGCGCTGGTTTGACGGAGGGGAGGCACAGCGCGAGCGCGGCGCAAACGTTGTCCTGACGCTCGACGAAAAGATTCAGTATATCGCTGAGCGGGAACTGACCGCGGCAATCGCGAAGACGCACGCTATTGCTGGCACGGTGATGGTCCTGAACCCGAATAGCGGCGAAATTCTGGGGCTGGCGAACTGGCCGAAGTTCAATCCCAATACCGCGAACGAAGCGCCTGCGGAGTCGCGCATGAACCGCGCGGTCACGGCGCTGTACGAGCCGGGCTCGACGTTTAAGTTGATTACACTGGCCGCAGCGTTCGATCAGGGGATTACCCGGCCGGAGGAAGTGTTTGATTGCGAGAACGGCGCAGTTTATGTGGCGGGGCATCGCATTCGCGACCACAAAGCGTTTGGGTTGCTGAGCGTTTCGGACATTTTGGCGCAATCGAGCGACGTTGGCGCGATCAAGATTGCGCTGCGGCTCGGCGCGCCGAAATTTTACGATTACATTCGCGTCTTTGGATTTGGACAGCTCACGGGCGTGGACTTGCCCGGCGAGAGCAAGGGGCTGGTGCGGCGGCTGGAGAACTGGACGCCGGTTTCGATCGGATCGATCTCCATGGGGCAGGAAGTTGGCGTCACACCCATTCAGCTGATCAGCGCGGTCTCGGCGATTGCCAATGGCGGAATGCTTTACAAACCGCATGTGATTGCGGAGCTGCGCCGAGGCGACCAAACGCTGCCTGCGGAAGGGCTACTCGCTCCCGTGGATCCGCGGCGGGTGATCCGGCCGGAGACCGCCGCGACGCTGCGGCGGCTGATGGAAGGCGTCGTGCTCGAAGGCACCGGGAAGCTGGCGCATCTCGACGGCTGGACGGCTGCGGGCAAAACGGGCTCCGCGCAGAAAATAGATCCGTCGACGGGTCGATATTCGCGCACACAATTGATTGCGTCTTTTACTGGTTTTGCTCCGATCAGCAATCCAGCCGTGACCATTCTGGTTTCACTCGATTCGCCGGTTGGAGAACATGAGGGCGGGCAGGTGGCCGCGCCGGTTTTCAAGCGCGTCGCGGAACAGGTGCTGCCGTATCTGGACGTGCCGCGCGATGTGCCGGTGGGGCCGCGGCTGCTCCAGGTTTCCTACAAGAATCGTGAAGTGTCAGACAGCACGGCGCTCGAGGATTTCGCGCCAACGGATTTTTCCGGACAGCCCGACCAGCCTCCCGCGGAGGCTGCGGCGGCAAAGCCGAGCGAAAGCAAGAGCCAACCGCCCTCCGTGACCGTGGCCGTGGAAGAAGGGGGCGATATTCTAGTGCCGGACCTCGCGGGGAAGACCATGCGCGACGTGGCGGAGATTTGCATTCACCTGGGGCTGGACCCCGTTTTGATTGGCAGCGGTCTTGCTACGAATCAGACTCCAGCGGCGGGAGTGAAAGTCAGGCGTGGGGCGAAGCTCACCGTGCAATTCGGAGCACCGACGGAAAAGATCGCGCAGACACGGCAGAAGGTAAGGCATTAGGATGAGAATGGGATTGAGCCAAGAAGAACAATCACAGGACGCCGCCACGAACGAGATCGAACGCCAACGGAAGCAATCCTCCCACCGGGACAGCGCGACCATCGGGAAAAAGTTGAGTGAATTGTTTCAGGGCCTGGAGGCGAAACTGCCTGCTGGGGCGAGTGCCATCGAAATTCGCCAGGTGGCTTGCGATTCGCGGAAAGTGCAGCCGGGCGCACTTTTTTTTGCTTTGCACGGGGCCAAGGCGGACGGGAACGCATTTATCCAGGATGCCGTGAAGCGCGGTGCTGTTGCAATTGCCAGCGCGGAGCTTTCGGCTGGCGCGGTGCCGAGTGGCGTCGCTTGGATTCACGTTCAAGATGCGCGCAAGGCGCTGGCGATTACTGCGGCGAATTTTTTCGGGCATCCCGCGGATGCGCTGCAGCTCGTGGCAGTGACCGGAACGAACGGGAAAACGACCACGACCTCGGTGATTGACGCGATTGTGAAGGCTTCCGGGGCCAAGACCGGCTTGTTCGGAACAATTGCATATCACACACCCTTGGGGGACTATCCCGCACCCAACACAACGCCAGAATCGGTGGACCTGCAGGGATTCTTTGCGGAAATTTGCGATGCGGGCGGGAGATTCGCGGTGCTCGAAGCCAGCTCGCATTCGCTGGCGATGGATCGCCTCTGGGGATGCCACTTTCAGGCCGCCGTTTTCACCAACCTGACGCGCGAGCACATGGATTATCACAAAACATTTGAAGATTATTTTGCGGCGAAGAAGAAACTGTTTGAAGGCACGGGCGCAGGTGCTCCGGAAGTTGCGGTGGTGAATACCGACGATGAGTTCGGGAAAAAGCTGGCAGGGCTTGCAAAGAAAACCGTGACGTACGGACTCGAATCGCACGCTGAAATCACTACGAAGAAATTTCAACTGACGTTTGATGGCTTGACGTTTACCGCGCATACGCCGAATGGAAAAGTCGAGGTGGTTTCCCCGCTGGTGGGCCGCATCAACGTTTGCAACCTTCTCGCGGCCATCGGCGCAGCGCAAGCGCTCGGTCTTTCGAATGAAGTGATCGAGACGGGGATTCGGAATCTCGAAAGCGTTTCCGGACGCTTTGAGCGCATCGATCTTGGGCAGCCTTTCCTGGTCATCGTGGACTACGCTCACACGGACGATGCGCTGGAAAACCTGATTCGCACGGCGCGCGAACTGAATTCGAAAGGTCGGATCATCACGCTCTTCGGCTGCGGCGGAGGGAAAGATCGCACCAAACGCCCGGTCATGGGAGAAGTCACCGGACGTCTGAGCGATTTAACGATTCTCTCAAGCGACAATCCCCGCGACGAAGATCCGCTGAAAATTATCAGCGACATCATCGTCGGCCTGCAAAAAACCGCCGGCAAATACCTGATCGAACCGGACCGCGAAAAAGCCATCGGCGTGGCGATGGACGAAGCGCACGCCGGAGACATCGTGCTCCTCGCAGGTAAAGGTCACGAAAATTATCAGATTCTCGCGGACCGCACGCTGGAATTTGACGACCGTGAAGTGGCTCGGCAGGCCCTCCGGGACCGTGGATTTGAGGGGCCACACGGCGGTCCATCCAAAAGTGGCCCGCAAAATGGCTCGAGGTTTGGCACCTAGCGCGCTTGTTCCGTAGCTGTGACGAGGGTGCAGGTGTCCCGGCCCGCGAGGGACAAGCCAATGGCTGGCCTCTTGAAAGGAGGAGCCCTCAAAACGGTGACAACCAACAGAAGTGTGGGGCGTCTGGGTAAGGCAAACTCTTTGAGGAACTTATGCGGTGGACGGTTGCACAAGTGGCTGGCGCTTTGGGTACTCGGCCGGGGGCGGGACTCGACCCCCTGGCCCGGGTGGCCGGCGTCTCGATTGATTCTCGCACGGTACGAACTGGAGAGCTGTTCATCGCCATCCACGGACCGCGTCATGATGGACACGATCATGTGGCCGGTGCGCTGGAGCTGGGAGCGCTCGCGGCAGTGGTGGCGGAGGCGCAGCTTTCGCGCTATGCAGAGGGCATCCGCGCTCGGTGCATCGCCGTGCCCGATACCTTTGAGGCGCTCAAGCAACTCGCGCGCGCAGTGCGCGAAACCTGGGGCGGGAAAATTGCCGGCGTCACGGGTTCTGTTGGCAAGACCACTACGAAGGAGATCCTGGCGGCACTGCTGGGCGCGAAGCTGCGGATCCTGAAGTCGGAAGGGAATTTCAATAACGAGTACGGGCTGCCGCTGACGCTGTTGAAGCTGGACGAAACGCATCAGGCCGCGGTGCTGGAAATGGGAATGTCGCGCCGTGGCGAGTTGAAGCGGCTGGCGGCGGTTGCCAGGCCGGATGTGGGTGTTGTGACGCGAGTGGCGCCGGCCCATTTGGAATTTTTCGCGTCGGTGGATGAGATTGCGCTGGCGAAGCGGGAATTGATCGAAGGGTTGAATGGGCATGAATCGACCGCGGTGCTGAACGCGGATGATTCCCGCGTGGCCGCGTTTGGCGCGTACGCGCCTGGCCGCGTGTTGACGTACGGGATCGAAAAGCCTGCGTTTTTTACCGCTGAGGAGATTGAAGACCGCGGCGCACTGGGCTCGGCGTTTGATTATGTGAGTCCCGAGGGCCGCGTGCGGCTGGAATTGATGGTGCCGGGGCGTCACGCGATTTCGAATGCATTAGCGGCGCTGGCGGCGGCCAGCGTGTGGAACATTGGCGCAGCGGAGGCGCAAAGCGTGTTCCGGTCGCTGCGCGCGCCGGCGATGCGTGGAGAGCTTTTGCGATTTTCGAATGGAGCGGCGCTCATCAACGACAGTTACAACTCGAGCCCTGCGGCGCTGCAGGCCATGACCGAACTGCTGGCGGCGACGCCGAATTATCACCGGCGCATTCTTGCCGCGGGGGAAATGCGCGAGTTGGGCACCGCTTCACGGGAACTGCATCGCGAAGCCGGCCGGTTCGCTGCCAAGACCGGAAAGATTGATTGGGTCATTGGGGTGGCGGGAGATGCCGTGCAGATCGTCGAAGGCGCGCTGGAGGCCGGATTGCCGCGAGCACAAACGAAATTTTTTCCGACGCCCGAGGGGGCGGCAGAGTTTCTCGGAGCCTTAGTGGTTGCAGGCGATCTCTTGCTGGTCAAAGGCTCGCGGGGAGTGAAGATGGAGCGCATTGTGGAATCGTTGATCGCGCGCCACTCGACGCAGGACGAATTCTCTGGGCAGGAGCAACGGCACTGACATGCTCTACTACCTGCTCTACCACACGCTGCAGCGCTATTTCAGCCCGCTGAATGTTTTTCGCTACATCACCGTGCGCACGGTGTATGCAAGCCTTACGGCGATGTTTCTGGCGCTGGTCTTTGGACCATGGCTGATCCGCCGCCTGGGCGAGCTGCAGATCGGCCAGTACATTCGCGAGGAAGGGCCGGAAGAGCACAAAAAAAAGGCTGGCACTCCCACGATGGGTGGTGTGCTGATCGTGTTCTCCACGGCCGTGCCAGTTCTCCTTTGGGCCGACCTGACCAATCCATTTATCCTGCTTTCGCTCTTCGCGCTGATCGGGTTCGCCGTCATCGGGTTCATTGATGATTACGCGAAAGTTTCCAAGCAGCGCAATCTGGGTCTTACGGCGAAGAAGAAGATTTATTTTCAGGTGTTCCTCAGCTTGATCGTAGGCATCTCGCTTCTCGTTTTGGCTACCAACAGCAAGTACTCCACGCAATTCGTTTTTCCATTCTTGAAGAGATTCCATCCGGACTTAGTGATTCACTCGCTGCTGGATCATTCTCATTTTTCCGGGCATCTTTGGCCGCTTGCGTTTGTGCCATTTCTTGTCGCGGTGGCCATCGTCATCGTGGGTTCCTCCAACGCCGTGAACCTGACGGATGGGCTCGATGGCCTGGCCATCGGCTGCACGGTCATCGCGGCCGGAGCTCTGACCATGCTCACCTACGTAAGCAGCAACTCTCGCTGGGCCACGTATCTCGAAATTCAGTACATCCCGCGGGTCGGCGAATTGACGGTGTTCTGCGGCGCTCTGGTGGGAGCTTCGCTCGGATTCCTGTGGTACAACGCGCACCCTGCCGAAATTTTCATGGGCGACGTCGGTTCGTTGTCTCTGGGCGGGACGCTGGGGACGATCGCAGTCATCATCAAGCAGGAGATTCTGCTCTTTTTTGTTGGCGGAATTTTTGTGATCGAAGCTCTTTCCGTGATCTTGCAGGTGGCTTCGTTTAAGCTGCGCGGCAAGCGCATTTTCCGTATGGCGCCGATTCATCATCACTTCGAGCTGCTTGGCTGGAGCGAGTCGAAGGTGATTGTGCGATTCTGGATTGCAGCGCTGGTTTTTGCGCTCTTTGCGCTGACGACGTTGAAATTGAGGTAGCGAGAAATTTTATTGAGAGGAATTTACGAGACCGATGGCGGGTTCGTTCGAGTTGCGGGGCAAGCGCGTGCTGGTCGTGGGGCTGGCCCGAACGGGTGTGGCCACGTCACTCTTTTGTGTTGCGCGTGGCGCGATCGTAACGGCCACGGACACGCGCACGGAAAACGCGATTGGCGACGCGCTGGCTCCTTTGCGGGCGGCAGGCGTCCATCTTGAATTGGGCGGCCATACGAAGGAACTATTTCTGAAACAGGATTTGATCATTCCGAGTCCAGGTGTCCCCGCCGATGCCCCGCCGCTGCACGCCGCGCGCGCGAAGGGGACCGCGATTTGGAGCGAAATTGAATTGGCCGATCGTTTTTTGAAGGGACGCTTGATCGGAATCACGGGTTCGAATGGCAAGACCACGACGACTTCGCTGATCGAGCACATCTTACGGAGCGCGGGAGTTGCCACGATTCTTGCGGGCAATATCGGTACGCCATTGATCTCGATCGTCGAGCAAACGAATGATCGGACCATCACCGTTGCGGAGCTGAGCAGTTTTCAACTCGAACTGATCGAAACGTTTCGCCCCAATATCAGCGTGTTTCTGAACCTGACGCCCGATCATTTGGACCGCCATCACACGTTCGAAGGATATGGCGCGGCCAAAGCGCGCATTTTTGAGAGCCAGACGGAAGCGGACTTCGCCGTGTTGAACGCAGATGATCCGGCGACCACGAAATACGCTCCGTCGAACCCTCACGTGTTCTGGTTCAGTCGAATGCAGCGCGTGGCGCAGGGCGCATTCGTCCGGGAAACTGAGATTATTTTTCGCAGGGACGGTAAAGAAGAATCCGTGCTCAGGATTCAGGATATTCCCTTGGCAGGCGCTCACAATGTCGAAAACGTACTGGCCGCCGTTGTCGCCACGCGACTTGCGGGGGCCGATGCAGCCGCCATCGCAAAAGGTGTGCGCTCGTTTTCCGGTGTGGAGCATCGTCTGGAGTTTGTCGCAGAGATCGGCGGCGTTCGCTATTACAACGATTCGAAAGCCACGAACGTGGACGCCACGCTAAAAGCGCTGGATGCGTTTCCCGGAAGGATCCTGGTCATCCTTGGCGGGAAAGACAAAGGCAGTGATTACACCTTGCTGCAAGCGCCGCTGCGCGAAAAGGCCATCCTTGCGCTGCTGATCGGCGCGGCGGCGGACAAAATTGAAAAGCAGATTGCCGGGAGCGTGGCCATCGAGCGTGCGGGAACCATTGATCGCGCGGTGGAGATCGCATCGCACGCGGCGCGGCCCGGCGATGTCGTGCTTCTCGCGCCGGCCTGCGCCAGCTTCGACCAGTTCGAGAATTACGAGCACCGCGGCCGCGTCTTCAAGGATTTGGTGCATCACTTGGAACGGCCAGCCGCGAGTACAAGCTCCGGGAGAGGGTGACGAGACGTGCCGAGACGACTGGAAACGGACCGCTGGCTGTTTGTCGTGACGCTCGTGCTCTGCCTGTTCGGCGCGGTGATGATCCTCAGCGCGTCAGCGGTCACCGCGGAACAGAAGTACGGCCACTCGTACATTTTTCTGGCGCGGCAGGCGGCCTGGCTGGTCATCGGTCTGACGGGAATGTTTGTGCTGATGCGCACCGATTATCGCAAGCTGCGCGAACCCGCGGTCATCTATCCGGTTGTGTGCCTGGTATTGCTGATGCTTGTGGGCACTTTTGTTCTGGACAAATCGCATGCCACGCACCGCTGGATCAAGTTCGGCCCCGTCAACATCCAGCCTTCGGAGCTTGCAAAACTCGCCGTGATTCTCTATTTGGCCTGGTTCCTGGACCTCAAACGCCGTGGCAAGGCCGGAATGGAATTTTGCAAAGAGGACTTTTGGCAGACCATTCTTCCCGCAGCGGGACCGATTTTGGTTTGCGTGGTCCTTGTACTGTTGCAGCCGGACCTGGGGACTGCGATTGATATCGTCTTGGTGGCTACGGCAATTCTGTACGTCGCAGGCCTTTCCTGGAAGTGGATTACGGTTGGCGCAGCGGCCGCGATGCCTGCGCTCTATCTGCTCATTACACATGTTTCCTATCGCCAAGCGCGATTGATGGCATTTCTTGATCCAACCTCTGACCCACAAGGCGCCGGATTTCAATTGCTGCAGTCGCTCATCGCCGTGGGCTCGGGAGGATTCACGGGTGTGGGCCTGATGGAGAGCAAGCAAAAACTTTTCTACCTGCCGGAGGCGCATACGGATTTTATTTATGCCGTGATTTGCGAGGAGCTGGGCTTCATCGGCGCCATCATCGTGATTGCACTGTTCGTCGTGTACGGATGGAGAGGTATGCGCGCGGCGTTCTCGGCGCCCGATGGTTTCGGCCGGCTGCTGGCGCTCGGTATCACCGCCATGGTGCTGAGCCAGGCGCTCATTAATTTCGCCGTGGTGCTTGGAATGGTGCCGACGAAAGGGATTCCGCTGCCGTTCATCAGCTACGGCGGTTCGAGTTTGCTGGTGATGCTGCTGGCCACCGGTGTGCTCCTGAACATCTCGCAGCAGGCCGCGGAAGCGTGAGGAGCGGACGCGCCAAGTGAAATTGTTGATTGCAGGGGGCGGTACAGGCGGGCACGTTTTTCCAGCGCTGGCAATCGCGCGGGAATGGCTTTCGAGAGGGAGCGAGAGGGAAGTGGTGCTTGTCGGAACACAACGCGGAATCGAAATGAAACTGGTGCCGCAAGCGGGGCTGCCTCTGGAGACGCTGCGAGTGGCGGGACTGAAAGGCAAGGGCGGCGCGACGCTGCTGAGGAATTTGGCGATGCTGGTTCCGGCGATGTTGGATGCGCGGCGCGTTTTGCGGAAACACGAACCCGTTGCTGCGTTCGGTGTCGGTGGCTACGCGGCGGGGCCGATGCTGCTGGCGGCCTGGCTGGGGCGCGTGCCAAATGTGATTTTTGAGCCTAACGCCGAGCCCGGCTTCACCAACAAAGTTTTGGCGCGCGTTTCCGCGCGCATCGCCACCGGGTATGAAATTTCTGCACAGTCGTGGGGAAAAAAAGCCATCGTTACCGGCTGTCCCGTGCGGCCGGAGTTCTTCTCGAGCGCTCCGCGCGGGCTGCAAAAGCCCTTCCGGGTGCTGATTACCGGCGGCAGCCAGGGCGCGCTGCCGATCAACCGCGTGTTTGTGGATGCGATGGACCGCCTCGCCGCGCGAAAAAACGAACTGGCCATCGTGCATCAGACCGGCGAAGGCGATTATAATGCGGTACGTACCGCGTATGCGCGGCGCGAAATCCTTGCGGAGGTCGTGCCCTTCCTAACGAATATGGCGGACCGCTTTGCCTGGGCAGATGTGATCGTTTGCCGAGCAGGAGCCATCACCGCGGCGGAAGTGGCCGCCGCGGGACGCGCGGCCATCTTTATCCCCTTCGGAAGAGCCACTGACAGTCATCAGTTGCGCAACGCGCAGGAAATGTCCCGCGCGGGCGCCGGCCGGTTGATTTCCGAAACCGAACTTACGACCGAGAAACTGACGGGCGAAATTTTCGCACTTCTGGATCATCCCCAGGAAATCGAAAAACTCGCGACCGCTGCACGCGGACTCGCACGCCCGAATGCCGCGCGCGACATCGTCGACTTAATTGAAGAGGTCGCGAACGTGCAGGGAATTCCGCAGAGGGCGCGTTCATGATGGTCTCGTTCCGCAATTTTCAGCGCATTCATTTGGTCGGCATCGGCGGCATCGGCATGAGCGGCATCGCCGAGGTGCTGCTGACGCTGGGATATTCCGTCTCGGGATCGGACGTTAAACTTTCGAACATCACCGAGCGCTTGCAGAATCTCGGGGCGACGATTTTCGAGGGCCATAAGGCCGCGAACGCCGATGGCGCGCACGTGGTGGTCACTTCCTCCGCGGTGAGGGCCGACAACCCCGAAGTCATCGAAGCGCACAAGTGCAAAATCCCGGTAATTCCGCGCGCGGAAATGCTGGCGGAACTGATGCGGCTGAAGTACGGCATTGCCGTGGCAGGCGCGCACGGCAAGACCACCACCACTTCGATGGTCGCATCAGTCCTTGCAGCGGCGCACCTCGATCCCACGTTCGTGGTCGGCGGTAGAGTCAATCAGGCAGGCACGACGGCGCGCCTCGGCAAAGGCGAATACTTCGTAGTGGAAGCCGATGAAAGCGATCGCAGCTTCCTGATGCTTGCGCCGGTCGTCGCCGTGGTGACGACCATCGATCGCGAGCACTTGGACCAGTACGCTTCGCTCGAAGACATCCAGGGCGCGTTTGTCCAGTTCGTGAATCGCGTGCCATTCTACGGCGCGGCGATTCTCTGCATTGATGAGCCGCACGTGCAGGCCATCGTTCCCAGCGTGAAGCGGCCCATCATTACCTATGGCACTTCCACGCAGGCGGACCTCGTCATCAGTGACGTAAAACTCGAAGGTCTGGGCAGCGAGTTCCGGCTCACCTATCGAGGGGAAGACCTAGGCTTCTTTCGCCTGCTGCACCCGCCGGGCATGCACAATGTCCGGAACGCGGCTGCAGCCGCAGCCGTCGCGCTGTATTTGAATGTTCCGGCGGATCTTATCCGCGAAGGCCTGGCCAAATTTGCCGGCGTGGGCCGCCGGTTCGACATCAAGGGCGTCGTCAACGACATCACCGTCGTGGATGATTACGGGCATCATCCGGCGGAAATCCGCGCCACGCTCGAAGCAGCACGCGGGTGCAAGTTCAACCGACTGCTGGTGCTGTTTCAACCTCATCGCTTCACACGCACGCAGCATCTTTGGGACGATTTCTGCCGCGCCTTCAACCAAGCCGACATTCTTGTGCTCCTTGATATCTACGCCGCCAGCGAACCGCCCATCCCCGGAGTGACGAGCGAGGCGCTGGCCAACGCCATTCGGGAAGCCGGCCACAAAAACGTCCACTATTTCCGCTCGATGCAGGAAGGCATCGTGTTTTTACTGAAGCAGGCGCGCCCCGGAGACGCCATCTTGACCATCGGAGCAGGCAGCGTCAGCCGCGCCAGCGGAGAGCTGATGGTTCTACTCGGAACGGAGCATCCGACGCATCATGCGTATTAGCGACCTCAAAATTCTCGGCGGCCTCGCGAAGCTCGACGTCGAACTTCAGCAGGGGACTTCGCTGGCGGAGCTCACCTCGCTCGGCATTGGCGGGACGACCGATCTCCTGCGCATCAAGAAGCATGAAAGCATTCCCTGTCTGTTGAGGCTTCTTGATGACGGCGGGATTCCGCACAAGTTCCTTGGCGGCGGTTCGAATCTGCTGGTAGGCGACGGCGAACTACCGTGGGTAATTCTTCAGCTTGTCGCCCCGGAGCCTGACATCGTTCTCGAAGGCAATCTCGCGCATGTGGATGCTGCCGCGGACCTCGGCCGTACGGTCACCTTTTGCGCGAAGAACGATTTGGGAGGGATGGAAGGCCTGATCGGTGTACCTGGCACCGTTGGCGGCGCGCTGCGCATGAATGCCGGCGCCTACGGCATGCAAATCGGTACGTATGTCCGCGAAGTGAAGCTGTACCGGGCCGCCGAACGCAATCTCGAAACCCTTCGGGGCCATCAAATTTCTTTCGAATACCGGCACACTTCTTTTGCGCCCGATGATATGATGCTTTCGGTGACGCTGGAACTACCCTCCAATCCGTTCAAAGAAATCCTAAAAGGTATTCGTATCTGCAACGAAAAACGGCGATCGAGCCAGCCGCTCGGCCAGAAAAGCGCCGGCTGCATCTTCAAGAACCCTCCCGGCGCGTCCGCCGGCCGCATGATTGATGAACTCGGACTCAAAGGACACTCCGTCGGCGACGCGCGCGTTAGCGACCGCCATGCCAACTTTTTTGTCAATGCAGGAAAAGCTTCCGCCAAGGACATGCTGGCGCTCATCACCGATGTGCGCGAACGCGTGCAAAAAACGTTTGGCGTCGAGCTGGAGAACGAGGTGGTTGTTTGGAACGCGTAAAGGCCATGCGCAACGCGACCGCGGCCGACGCCTACCGGCCGGAGCTGATTGCCGACGAGGAACCGCGTTATCTGCGCCGCCAAAAACCGGTCGAAATCCGCCGTAAGAAATTTACCGGGCGAGGTTGGCCTTTCTATCGGCGAGTTTTGGTCTTGAGTGTCGCCGGAATTGCGGGGATCACCGCCGCCGTCTACGGAACGCGATTTCTTCTTTATTCACCCACGATGCTTTTGCTCAAGCCAGATCAAATTGATGTGAACGGAAATCACATCGTCGCCCGCGAGGCGGTGGTGCAGCAATTTGTGCATGACCGCGACCGTAGTGTGCTGCGCGTTCCGCTGGATGTACGGCGCGGCGAGATCGAGCAAATCCCCTGGGTGGAATCCGCCAGCGTGCAAAGAATCCTCCCGAACCACATTCGCGTTGAACTAATCGAGCGCACGCCGATCGGCTTCGCGCGAAACGGCAACGAGCTGGCGCTGATTGACGCCCATGGCGTCATTCTCGACCGTCGGCAAGGCGAAGATTTGCAGTTTCCGATCGTCAGTGGCGTCTCGGAAGAAATACCGCGCGACCAGCGCGAGAAGCGTATGCAGATCTACCAGGAATTCATGAAGGACGTGGACCTGGTGCGCGCGGGCTCCTCCGATCGCGTAAGCGAACTTGATCTTTCGAATCCCAAGGATTTGCGCGTAGTTATGACCGGTCTTGCCGGCCCGACTGATTCCCAGGCCGTCACCGTTCACTTTGGCTCCGCGGAATTCACCGGGAAATACAAAATGCTCGTGGATAACTTTTCGCAGTGGCAGGCGAACACCGGACGCGTGCAGTCCATCGATTTGCAGTATATGCGGCAAGTGGTCGTGAATCCGGATACGAGTGCGGGCACGGCCAGCAAAAAAACAAAATAGTTTCATCGCAGGAGCGGCGGCTTGGCGAAGAAAGACAAATACCTGGTTGGGCTGGACATCGGCAGCACGAAAACCTGCGTGCTCATCGCCGAGGTCGAAGGCGAACTTGTGAAGTTCCTAGCGCTAGGCGCGGCGGAGTCCAAAGGACTGCGCAGAGGCTTGATCGTCAATCTCGATTCCACGGTCAGCTCGATTCGCCGCGCCGTGGAAGAAGCCGAAAGCGTGGCAAACGTCCCGGTGGAAGAGGCTCTCATCGGTGTGGCTGGTGGCCACGTGCGCGGCGTCAACAGCCGCGGCGGAGTTAGTTTGGGCCATCGCCCGCGCGATATCGAACGCGATGACGTGCGCCGTGCGGTGGACGCCGCCCGCAACATCACGCTCCCCGAAGACCGCGAAGTGCTGCACGTCCTCCCGCATGAATTCATGGTGGACGCGCAGACAGGCATTCGCGACGCCATCGGCATGGTCGGTCACCGCCTCGAAGCCAACGTCCACCTCGTCACCTCGTCCGTCGCCGCAACGCAAAATCTTGTCACCGCAGCGAACAAGGCCGGCATCCTCATCAGCGACACGGTTCTCGAGCCGCTCGCTTCCGCGGAATCATGCCTCACCCAGGATGAGCGCGATCTTGGCTGCGCCCTGCTGGACATCGGCGGCGGCACCACCGAAGTAATCGTATACGGGGGCGGCGTGGTGCGTCATACCAGCGCCGTGGCCATCGGCGGCGATCACTTTACAAACGATCTCGCCGTCGGTTTACGCACGCCGATTCCCGAAGCGGAGCGCATCAAGCGCCGCCACGGCTGTGCCGCTTCCGCGTTCATGAAAAAGGAAGAAGGCGCGATCGAAATTGCCAGCGTGGGCGACCGTCCCCCGCGCACGATCTTCGCGCACATGCTTACCGACATTATCGAACCGCGCGCCATGGAACTCCTTTCACTGATCCGCGACGATTTGCAACGCGCCGGACTCGACGGCCAGATTCCCGCGGGATTTGTTCTGGCGGGCGGCGGCGCGCGGCTGCACGGCCTGGAGGAACTCACGGAGCAGTCTTTCCATCTTCCGGTGCGCATTGCGGAACCAAAGGGCTTGGCTGATCTGCCGGAACAGGTGGCGCAGCCGGAATATGCAACCGTAGTTGGGCTTGTGTTATATGGCGTGCGGGCGCGGCGCAACTCGCCGCAGCGTGCGGGAAATCTTGTATCCAAATTGAAGGCCATGTTCGCGGGCGCCTCGTAACCCTGCCCGAGAGCCGCTAGCGAACTTGGAGAAGTCTGGGGGAGAGATATGACAGCAAGAGAAGCAGGAATCCGCATGAGCTTCAGCGAGGAGCTGCAGCCGGCGAAGATCAAAGTGATCGGCGTGGGTGGGGGCGGATGCAATGCGGTGAATCGCATGATTCGCGCCAAGCTCGAAGGCGTCGAGTTCATCACCGCGAATACCGACTTGCAGGCGTTGAAACTTTC
>Ga0210403_10000040_pt1 | contig 143057 bp, 124 predicted proteins | sample IncBWC19MmetaG_FD_150863 | JGI IMG/M metagenome (GOLD analysis project Ga0210403, IMG submission 150863) | Forest soil microbial communities from Barre Woods Harvard Forest LTER site, Petersham, Massachusetts, United States - Inc-BW-C-19-M | ecosystem: Environmental > Terrestrial > Soil >... | reverse complement strand
ATCGTTAACAAGTCTGTCTCGGGCGCGTGCGTGCGGACAGAGAAACAAATCCAGGTTGGAGCAAAGCTGAGAATCGAGTCTCGCTGGGACGACTTCTGCGGGATTGTAAAGTATTGCCGGAGAGATCGACGCGGCTACCTGGTAGGAATTCAGCGAGAGGCCGGAGCGGGCTCGATCCCCAAACAAACAGCGAAAAGCCTGCTGCATGGAGACGAGCGGCGGCGCCAGGAAACGACCTTCCAGGAACCGCGGGTGCCCGACGGCGCGGACCGTCAGCGCTATGAACCGATCGCTTCCGAGCGGCGGATGCCGGCCACCGTGCCAAATTGGGACGAACCCCTGCGCGACCAGAATCTCGCGGGTGATCCTCTCGGGAGTGTTCCTCTGGCGGGTGCTCCTCTCGCGGGCGAGCAAAAGGCGGAATCCACACGGATCGCGGAAATTGGGGCGAGCGCGGCACCGAATGAGGCCATTGCCGAGGTGGTGCCGGAAGTGCTGGTACCCAGGGTTGGCCACAGCAAATCGTCGCGAAGGCGATGGCAGAGTTCGCAGAGCCAAGGCGTCCGTCCTCCGCAATGGTGGGAGGCGCTAGCCACAGTGCTTCTGAATGAAAATAAAGCGCAAAAGGAAAGGGGATCGAGAGCTATGGAGATCAACTGGATGGGCCGAGGAAAGCGGGACGCGGAGGACGCGAAAGAAAACGGCCAGGCAAACAGCGGAGGCGCAGGCGAAAAGAACAAGCCCACAGGCGCGGGCAGCGGCGACACCGGTGACAGGAATAAGGCTGCGGCCGCGGTAGTTGCGCCGCAACCAATGCCGCTAAAGGTGCGCGGGGGTGGGGCCGTCGACGGCGACCTGACTTATCAAAGTGAGTTGCTGCCGCTAGAGGAGATTTACGCTGCCGCGGGGATCGTGAGTCCGCGGAGGGGCTACACCATCAAGAAAGTGATGGAGATGCTGCATAGCGAGCACCTTAGCGCCCTGTCCAAGGAGATGCGGCGGGCGTCGGTGATGATGGCGCTGGATGCCGCGGGAATTTCGGTCGAGGAGGTGCTGCGGGACGCGCAGCTGCGCCTGGACACGATCAAGTCCTATGAGGAGGATCAGAAACAGTTATGCGAAGCCGAGTGGGCCCGCAAGGCGGAAGAGCATGGCCAACTGAAGGCGGAACTGGAGCAGGTCCGCGCGCGGTTTATGGAGCGAATGAAACAGACTCTCGAGGGCATAGCGCGCGACCGAGCGAGGTTCGGGGCGTGGTTGACAACGATGCATGAGGAAGCCCAGACCATCGCGGAAACTGTGGAGTTGTGCACGAAACCGGCTCCGCCAGTGTTGGACAGTGTTGCGCCTAAAGCGGAGGAGGCGAAGGAGGCACCGCTCAAGGTAGTTTGACCATTGCGGGGAGCCAACCGGCATGCGGTGTGGACGCCGTCACCGAATGGGCCGGGACCGCACCGGCGCTCGCATCGGCATTGCATTTGTCTGTTTCTTGACCAATTCCTCTTCGGCTTGCAGCCAATCACCCAAATCGTTGCCTGGAGTTGTTCCTCGCTCGGGGCCAAACGCGCTACGACGCTTTTTCTTGGGCGTAGGCCAGGTAGTCTTGGTAGGGGCCTTTGAAGTCTTCGATTTTGGAGGATTGGAAGTGCCAGATGCGGGTGGCGACTTCGTCGATGACGTCGTGGTCGTGGGTGACCAGGAGGACGGTGCCGTCGTAGCGCTGCAAAGAGATGTTGAGGGCGTTGATGGACTCCAGGTCGAGGTGGTTGGTGGGCTCGTCGAGGACCAGGAAATTCGGCTTTTGCAGCATAAGGCGGCAGAAAATGATGCGGGCGGTTTCGCCGCCGGAGAGCGCGCGAGTGGGCTTGAGGGCGTCGTCGCCGCTGAAAAGCATTTGGCCCATGAGGCCGCGGAGTTCTTGCTGCGATGCCGAGGGATCGAATTGCCAGAGCCACTCGATGGCGGTGGTGTTGTCCTTGGTGAAGGAATCGGTGTGGTCTTGTGCGAAGTAGCCTACGGTGACTTCGTGGCCCCAGATCACTTTGCCGCCATCGATGGGAAATTGCTGGTCGGCGGCGTCGATGAAGCCGGTGGCGTTGCGGATCAACGATTTGAGCAGCGTGGTTTTGCCGGTGCCGTTGCGGCCCATGAGCGCGATTTTTTCGCCGCGGGTGACGCTGGCGGTGAACGGGTGGATGACCTTTAGGTCGTCGTAGGATTTGGCTACGCTCTTGATTTCGAGCGGGTGGCGACCGGAGTTGCGCTTCATTTCAAATTTAATGTACGGGCGTTGAATGTTGGAGCGCGCCAGCTCGGAGGTTTGCAGGCGCTCGACTTCTTTTTTGCGCGAGGTGGCTTGCGCGGAACGCGTGCCGGCCGAGAAGCGGGCGATGAATTCGTTGAGCTGGGCGATTTTCTTTTCGCGCTGGGCGTTTTCGGACTCAATGCGCGAGCGGATTTGCGTCTTGGCGACCACCATGTCGTCGTAGCCGCCCACGTACATGATTACGGTTTGATAATCGATGTCGGCGGTGTAGGTGCAGACGCTGTTCAGGAAGTGGCGGTCGTGGGAGATGACGATCAGCACGCCCTGATACTCGCAGAGATAATTCTGCAGCCAGTGGACGGAATCCAGGTCCAGGTTGTTGGTGGGCTCGTCGAGCAACAGTGCGGTGGGTGTGCCGAAGAGCGCTTGCGCGAGGAGCACGCGAACTTTCTGGCCGCCCTGTAGCTCGCCCATTTTGCGTTCGTGGAAAGCGGCTTCGATGCCCAGGCCGTCGAGGAGAATGGCGGCGTCGGTTTCGGCGGTGTAGCCGCCTTCTTCGCCGACGATGCCTTCGAGCTCGCCGAGGCGCATGCCGTCGGCGTCAGTGAGATCTTCGTGAGGCTTGGCGTAGAGAGCGTCGCGCTCTTCGAGGGCTTTCCAGAGAGTGCCATTGCCCATGATGACGGTGTCGATGACCCGGAAGTCGTCGAAAGCGAACTGATCCTGGCGCAGGATGCCGAGTTTCTTGGGGCGGGTGACGGAACCTTTAGTGGGCTCGAGTTCCCCCGTGAGGATCTTCATCAGCGTGGACTTGCCGGCGCCGTTGGGGCCGGTGATGCCGTAGCGGCGGCCGGCCATGAAAGTGGTGGTGACGTCCTCGAAGAGGACCCTGGGTCCGAAACGCATGGAGATATTGTTGATGGACAGCATAACCCTCCAAGTATAGCAGGGTCTTGTTGACTGCGCTGCGCGGTATCCGGGGCCGCCAGATTAATTTGGGGTGAGATTGCGAAATTGGGCGGATAGGCGTGCCACGATTGGCGCGAAAATGAGCTAGTACCCGTAGGACCAGGTAAGGCTTAACATTCGCTAAGACAGTAACTTCGCGGGACTGGGGACCAATCGGACCAGGGTGCTGCGACGCGGTTTTTTCTTGACAAACCGATGACCCGGCGGAGACAATCTGCGGCGATCGTGTGCTGGCCGGAGCAAGTCCCTCTGTACGTCTTGTAGCATCCGTTGCACGAAAGCGGCAGCCCCTGCCCCCAGCTGCACTGCAAAATCAAGTAACCCGCCTCAAGGAGGCAGCCATGAAGGCATCCGGAATGAAACTGCGTCTCATTGCGCCATGTGTGCTGATCTGCGGTTGGATCGGAGTTGCGACACAGCCGGCGCGGGCGCAATCGCCGACGTTAACGGTGTCGCCCGCGAGGCTTACCTTTGGAGTGCCAAGCATAGGCTCGACGAGCGCGGTGGAATCGGTGACTTTTAGCGCTACCGGCACAGGCAGCGTGACGGTGGGGACGGTCGCGCGGGACAATCCGGATTTTACGATTGCGACCGACGCCTGCTCCGGGGCGACCTTGACGGCGCCAGCGGCTTGCACGGTCGGGGTAACGTTCAAGCCCTCGGTGGCAGGCTTGGAGACGGGGATGCTTACGTTCCCAAACAACGTTTCGGGGGAGGGCGGACCACCTACCGTGACGCTGTCGGGTGCAGCCGGAGCGATCAAGCTGTTTGAGCCTATCAATGTGGCGAATTCCAATCCGAACGCTACGTTGCCAAACCCATTTACGTTTGGCAGCACCACTTTGACGCTGAGCTGCCCGGCTTCTACGGAAACCAGTCCTCTCACCGCCAAACTCTCTTCCACGCCGGATGGAGTGGGCAACGTGCTGGTGGATAATTTCCTTACCCTGGCCGTTAACAGCTTCGCGTTTGGCAGCGGCTCTCCCGCGGGGAATGTCTGCACTGGCGGACAAACGGACTTCAACGGCGAGACACCGGAGTCCGACTGCTTTACAGCCGTTTATCAAGGGCCGGCTGCGAATAACCAGCTGGACGGACAAGATCCCGATAATTTTACAGGTCCTGTGATGTCGACGCTGGAGGGGGGCAGCGGCGGAGTTAGTCCCCTGGATGTGAGTCCGGCGCTGACACCGAGCGCGACGCAACAAACCACCTTCAGTCTTCTGGATGGGGGCGGGAAGGTGGCCAGCTCGACGATCTTTCTGGTGACAAATTGCACTCAGGCTGGGGTGCAGCCGGGCGGCGCGATCACCAGCAACCCGATCAACCCGGGGGACCCAGGATCGCAGACACCACAATTCACGTTTGACGCCACGCCGGGCCAGCACATCACCTTTGGCGCCGATTACCTGGCGCTGGATAATACCGAGGCTATTCAGGCAAACACGACGGCGACCACCATCGACTCCGGGCTCACTCAGGAAACATTTGAAAAGATGGTCAGGAACACTTCGGCGGCGCCGGCGCAGTGCGTTCGAGTAAAGGGAGAGTTGGCGGCCGACGGTGTGACTCCGCTGTGCAAGGCCTTTACGATTGTCTGCACGACTCCCAGCGCGCAGACGCCCGCGGGAGTCAACTGCCCGCATTCGGGCCTCAGGAACCTGCTCTTTGAAACCCGCTACGACAGCGCTCAGACCATCGATATCGACGAAGGAACCGGTCCGGGCTTCCTGATGGGCACAGACAATTGGGTGGCCAGCGCTACAACCTGCACGTTCACCGACAATTTGTTGGCGGGCCAGTTGTGCCCGCAAAATCCGCTGACGGAATTCAAGGGAGCGGGCGATCCGGTGCACGGCAGTACGCCCCGGGGAACCAACTCTACGTTCATACCGGTGTTTAATATGCCGTTGCCGTTCACCGCGCCAGTGGTGACCTCCGAGAACCTGTTTGGCTGGCAAAACAATACGACCGTGAACGTGAAGTTCGCGGCGTCGCCGGCCAAGCTCCCGGAGGATGGCGAGCCCAACGGGTTCATGCCCGCGCCGATCGAGAGTGTGACGTTCGGAACGACGAAGGCGACCGTGAATGTTCCGGATACCACGTTCCCCGTACCGGGCGACGTCACGTTGTTTAATCCGGGCGGTGCGGGCGGAAGTTCCGCTTGCCCGAGCGCTCCGGGCGGGGTGTTCAAGACCGGCACGACGAATGTTCCGGTCGATACCAGCACAGGCTTGGCTTTCACCGAGGGGCGGTACAAGCTGCACTTCTTCGCCACGGACTGCGCCGAAACCGAGGAATTCAAGTTCCGGGCGAGCAACGACCCCAACGTGAACTGGGCAACGTTCAAGACCGTAGCGGTGAAAATCGACCTGGGAGCCCCGGCAGTCAATGGTCTTACGCTTTCCACAACCATGCCGGAAGACGGCGACACCGTGACGGCGACCTACAGCTGCAGCGACCCACTCTTGGCCGACGGTAGCGAGGGCTCCGGCATAGGAGTGTGCGGAACGTTCCTGTTCCTTGGAGCCGACAGCACGCCGACCCTGCACACCAAATTCAAGGCGAAGGGGGTCGGTCCTCACGTTTTTTCGGTGACCGCGACCGACTTGGCAGGAAATTCCACCACCGTGAACGTGCCGTACACCGTGGTGCCCGAGGAGTAGCGGCAACGGAAGCGGACTGCTCCACTTCGTAACGACGCGGGTGCGGGTGCGTCACAGTCGACGTGAGCGCCGACCTGCAGATTTAATTTCAAGCTGGTGAACTCGTATGGGCGGTCCACGCGGACCGCCCATTTTTTTCCCTAAAGATGGGCAGCGTCCTAATTTCTCGTGGCGGTCAGCCAGCGGGTGGCGTCGGAATAGATCGCGCGCAGGTCGGCGCGGTCGAGAACATGCTCCGCGCCAGGCTCTTTTTTCATGTCATCCAACATGCTGAGGGCCTGTTGGTACTGGCCAGCGGCTTCTCTGGCGTTTCCTCCCAGGCGGATGGCGTTGCCAAGTAGGTAGTGAATGGTGGCCGTCTCCAAGCGCAAACCGAGCTTCTCGGTCCGGCCGAGGTCGCGCTCGAGTTCCTGGCGGGCGTGCACGTAGTCTTTGGTATTGATCACCGCCTGTGCCAGATCAACCGAGCCCTTGAGCGAGAGATACTTGAGATTCTGACTGTCGGCCTGCTGGATGATGGAGCGCAAATCGGACATGGCCGCTTGCGAACGGCCCTCTGCGATGGCCACTTCGGCCAGGTGCAGCCTTGCTACCAGAACTTTGTCACGCGCCTTTTCTTGCGAGGCGGCGCGCAGCGCGTGATCGTAAGTGGACTTGGCAGCTTTCAGATCGCCGCGATAAAACTGTATGTCGCCTTGGGTATTGAGAAGATCGCTTTGAACCGCCGCGTTCTTTAGTTCGCGCACCATGCTTTGCGCTTCGTCCATCGATTTTGCGGACTCGTCGGCGCGGCCGGCCTGCGCCAAAGCGTCGGCGAGGTCATTGAGGGACTCGATCATGTCGCGATTCCGGTCACCGACTGCTTGGTAGCCTTTCACGGCATCTTGAGCGGCGCTCACCGCGGCTCCTATGCGGCCCTGATACAGCAAGACCTTGCCAATCTGATCGGACTGGGCCGCCGCGCCCCTGGCGTTGTTCGCTTTGTGCGAGACATCCAGGGCGTTCATGAAGGAACCGAGAGCTTTGTCGTAGTCGCCGGTGGCAGTGTAGGCGTCCCCCAACACAGTCAAGGTCTCGGCGATGTATTCGGGGTCATTGAGTTTCTGCCGCAACTGTAGGGATTGCTGCAAGTAGGTGAGGGCGTCGTCGGTGTCGCCCTTGCTGAGATACACGCCGCCGATATTATTCAGGCAGATGGCCTGAGAGTTGGCGTCATCCGCTTCCCGCTCGATCTGCAAGGCGTCTTTGTAGTCCTGCAGCGCCTTGTCGTAGTCGCCCCAGGTTTCGTAGAGCACTCCCCTGCCGATCAAGGCGTTGGCGATTTCCTTTTTCATGCCGATGCCCTGGAGAATTTGCAGCGCCTCGTTGTAACTGGCGAGTGCTTCTTTTGGTTTGCCGATGGTGTTTTGGACCTGTGCCATTTCGGAAAGGCCGTTCGCAAGAATGCGTTGGAGCCTGAGCCGGCGGGTGATCTCGATGGACTGCTGATAGTTCCGCAGGGCTTCTTCCGGTTGGTTCAACAGGCGATAGGAAACACCCACGGCCAGCAGGAGCAGCGATTTCTGCTCCTGATTATCCACCTGCGCGGCGAGGCTGAGACCTTGACTCAGCGGCTTGAGAGCGGCTTGCGGATTATCCTTGTCAATCTCGACCACCCCCATCTTCCACAAAGCCTTGGTGTTGTTGGGGTCGGTCTTGAGGATCTTTGAGAATTGCGCGCTGGCTTTGTCGTAGTCACCCTTCTCTATGTACAAGCCGCCCAAGTCGTACTCCACATCGGCGTTACCCGGGAGCGTTTTGGCAAGATTCTCGTAGGCCTCCAGCGCTTTCTTGCTGTCCTTCATAACCCGGGCGTGGTTGGCTTCAATTAGATACCTCTCCGCCATGGGGAGTTGCTGGCTGAGTTCCAACGCTTTTCTAGAATATTGTTCCGCGTCGGCGTCGTATCCGAGATCCGACTGGGTTTCTGCCAAGCGCGAATACGCGAGCGCAAATTGCGGGTCCTCTTTGACGGCGTCCTGCAGGGCCTTGACGGCTTCCAGGTTCTTGCCGTCGCGCAGGAGTTGCAACCCCTGGGTATAGTCGCGGAGCGCCGGAACGGATTTTGACGAAGGCTGGAACGAGCTGGCTTTCAGCTCTTTCAGGACATCGGGGGAGACGGAAAGGTTCTTGCGAATGAGGTCGGCAAGCTGATCCACGGTGCCGGGAATATCCTTTTCGTTGGCGGCCTGGATTGTCAGCGGCACACGCCGGTCTTGCTTCCTGTCTTCCAAAGTGGCGTCTATGCGGATTTGTTCGCCGTACCTGGCATAGCGCCCCCAAACCAGGATGTCTGCGCTGGAGAAGTCCGCCATGTGACGAAGTTGGTCGGGGTCGAAGTCGGCGTTCGGGGGCATGTGCATATCTTTCAAGATCTGGTGGACGCGCTCGGCAGACACGGTGTGCAATTGCGCGGACTGGCCTACATCGGTGCTCAGCAGGTCCGCAAGATTTGGGCCTACATAGTCCAAAGAAAGATCGGTCGAAGCGTTATGGAAGGGCAAGATGGCTAGGGAAATGGGCTGAACGGCCACGGCCGTTTTCCCGGGAACGGGCAACGGCACCTTGTCGCGCAAGGCGTAAACAACGGTCCCTAAAATGACGGCCGCAACCCCCGCGGCGAGCCACTTTTGATAGCGGGGTGCGTATTTCATACGGCGTGTGGCGGGAATTATGGTGCCGCGCGGTGCGCCGGCTTTCCAGGCTTCGAGATCGTCGATAATGGCGCGCGCGGATTGATAGCGATGTTCAGGCTCGATTTCCAGGCATTTAGAAACGATGTCGCTCAAGCGGCCGGTCACGCCAATGTTGAGCTGCGCCAGCGGCGTGGCGCGCTCTTTGGTGCGCTTGAACATGGTGGCCATGGCCGTTTCGGCTTTGAACGGAGAGTTGCCGGTGAGCATCTCGTAGAAAATAATTCCCAGCGCAAACAGATCGGAGCGCGCGTCTACTTTTTCGCCCTTGGCCTGCTCCGGCGACATGTATTCGGGCGTGCCCATGAGCGCGCCAGTCTGAGTCATCCCGGGAGTCTCCAGGGAGCGCGCGATGCCGAAATCCATGACGTACACGCGCCCGTCTTTGTCGGACATGATGTTCTGGGGCTTCAAGTCGCGGTGCACCACTCCGGCATGATGCGCGGCATCCAGGGCCGCGGAGATCTGCAAGACGATGGGCACCGCCTCTTCCGGAGCCATCTTCCCTTTTTCGTGAATCAGGCCTCGGAGATCGCGCCCCTCGACGTACTCCATGGTGATGAACTTGATGCCTTGGGCCTGGCCGAGATCAAAGATGCGGATGACGTTGCGGTGGGTGACTTCGCGCGCCAGGATCAGTTCCTGCTTGAAACGGCGGAGGATCTCGGGATGGCTGGCGAGGTCGGGGCGGATGAGTTTCAGCGCCACCAAGCGGTCGAGTTCCAGGTCGCGGGCCTTGTAGACGGCTCCCATGCCACCCTGGCCCAGGAGTAGAAGCACCTCGAAACGGTCGGCCAGAATGGTTCCCGGCTCCAGTTGCCCCTTGGAAGCGGCTTCGCTGGAGGGGCGAGGGGTGACGGCGACAGACCAGGCTTCGGTGCGGCCGACTACGGTGGGAGAAATCGTGACGTCGGAGATTGGCAAGGGGGTGCTGCATTTCCCACAGCGGTCAGCGGTGGCCGGGTTTTCGGTCTGACAGAGAGGGCATTGCATGGGGCTTAGCGAAATTCTCGCACCAGAATAACCTCAATTATGGTTCGGCGGCGGATAAATGCAAGTTAGAGTTCGAGATAGGGACGAAAAGAGGCCCTGACTGCCGCGCTCGATCCATTCAAAGAACCGCCAGTACCCTTTTGAGTGATAACCCTTTTGCCGTAAGGAGGACAAAGACGAAGGGCCGCGCTCGGACAGGAGATGCGAGCCGCTCAAGCGGAGAAGAACGCAGGGTACGATTGTGAAACGAATTGAGATGGACGCCGGGCTAAAGTTCCATTTTTCCACCAGAGTTTCAAGTTGGTCCAGTTGGCCGGGCTCAGTCAGCACCCCGCAGCCAGCAGGGATCTAAGTTCTTGCGAGGGAGGCTTTTAGAACTTTCTGAAAAAGCGAGAGTGGCCAAGAGATTGCGAGCCATAGAACCTGTCTCAAGGTTTGTGTAAAGCCATCTCTTCGAAGGTGCTCTCGAATGGCCGACGACATCGTCCGCGAGTTTCTCGCGGAGAGCAACGAAAACCTGGACACCCTGGACCGGGAACTGGTGCTTTTGGAGAAAGACCCCAAAAACAGCAACATTCTGGGAAGTGTATTCCGCTCGATTCACACCATCAAAGGAACTTGCGGCTTCCTGGGTTTCACCAAACTCGAGAAGGTGGCACATTCCGGGGAAAACCTGCTTTCCAACATGCGGGACGGCAAGCTGACCCTCAATACGGAGATCGCCAGCGGACTGATGTTCATGGTGGATGCGGTGCGGCGGATGTTGACCGCGATTGAGGCCACCGGGCAAGACGGCGAGGCAGATTATCGGGATTTAATCGAAAGCCTGACGCGTTTGCAGCAGCCTAGCACCGGCGGCACGCCCGAACCGTTACCACTACCTGGCAAGCCCAGTGTTAAGGCGTCCGTAGCCAGTGAAAAGAAGATCTCTACCCCGGCTCCGGTAGAGGAAGCTCCTCCCAAGAAAAGTGAGATGGCCGAGGCAGCGAGAGCGTCCAGTCCGGCTGCGCCGGCGACGGACAGAACCAAAGCCCCGGAGGCTGGACCGGGAACGATTCGCGTCGATGTGAGTTTGCTTGACAGGTTGATGAACCTGGTCGGCGAATTGGTTTTGGCGCGCAATCAGGTCCTGCAGTTCACATCGTCGCTGGAAAACGCGACTCTGACGGCTACCAGCCAGCGCCTCAATTTGATCACCACGGAGTTGCAGGAAGGCGTCATGAAGACGCGCATGCAGCCGATCGGCAACATCTGGAGCAAGTTTCCGCGAACCGTGCGCGACGTGGCCATGAACTGCGGCAAGCAGGTGCGCATTGAAATGTTGGGGCAGGAGACCGAACTCGACAAGACCATCATCGAGGCCATCAAGGATCCGCTGACGCACTTAGTGCGCAATTCCGTGGATCATGGAATCGAGCGCCCGGAAGTGCGCGTGGCGGCTGGAAAAGGAGCGGAAGGATGCCTTACCCTGCGCGCCTATCACGAGGGCGGGCAAGTAAACATTGAAATCATCGACGACGGCGCCGGCCTGGACCACGAAAGAATCCGGCGGAAAGCGGTGGAGAAGGGACTGCTAAGCCCCGAGAAGGCGGCGCTGCTCAGCGAGCGCGACGCCGTCAATCTGATTCTCATGGCCGGGTTTTCCACCGCGGAAAAGGTCACCAACGTCTCCGGCCGCGGCGTGGGCATGGATGTCGTCAAGACCAACATCGAAAAAATCGGCGGGACCGTAGATGTGCAATCGGAGCCGGGCCGGGGCACCACGGTAAAAATGAAGATACCGCTGACGCTGGCCATTGTGCCGGGGCTGGTGGTGGTGTCCTCGGACAAACGTTTCGTCATTCCCCAAGTGAGCTTGATCGAACTGGTGCGTATCGATGGAGATTCCGCGCGCACGGGAATCGAAATGATTCATGGCGTGCCGGTGTACCGCCTGCGCGGGCGGCTGCTGCCGCTGGCGTATTTGGACCGCGAGCTGCGCCTCGAGAGAAAGGAAAAAAGCGCGGACGCCGACAGCGCGGTCAACATGGTGGTGCTGCAGGCGGATGGGCGGCAGTTCGGGCTGATCGTCGACGAGATCAAGGACACCGAAGAAATCGTGGTGAAGCCGCTGGGCCGGCGGCTGAAGAGCATCAAGACCTTCGCGGGGGCCACGATCATGGGCGACGGCAAAGTGGCGTTGATCCTGGACGTGCTGGGGCTGGCGCAGCGGGCCAAGGTCATTTCCGAAGTGCACGATCGCGCCGCGACGGAGCCTGAAGTCGACAACCGGGAAAAAACCACCGATAAACAGACGTTCCTAGTCTTCGCCGGTCCGGACGATGCGCGCATGGCCTTGCCTCTGGGAATCCTGGCGCGTCTGGAAGAGTTTCCGGCGTCGCAAGTGGAGAGGTCGGGCACGCAGTGCGTCATTCAGTACCGGGGACAGATCCTGCCGCTCATTCGCCTCCATGTCGTGCTGCAAGAGCGGCGCCAGAGACGGCGCCACGCGGCGCCCGCGGCACCATCCGCGGATGCAGGTTTGATTCAGGTGCTGGTGTGCAACCACGAAGGACAAACCGTGGGCCTGGTCGTAGAACAGATTCTGGACATCGTCGAGGACCGGGTAGAGGTGAAGTCGCCGGCGACGCGGCCTGGCGTTCTCTATGCGGCGGTCATCGAGAACCGCGTAACGGAATTGCTGGACCTCAGCGCCATCCTGCAACGAGCCGAAGCCAGCCGTGAACTGGAAGAAGAACCTATGAAGGTGGGCAATTAGATCATGGCTCAGCCACGGCAGTTCTGCACATTTTACCTGGAGAACTATCTTTTCGGGATCGAGTTGCTGAAGGTTCAGGAAGTCTTGCAACCGCTGGCCCTCAGCGGAGTTCCGCTGGCGCCCGCTGCCGTGCGGGGCCTGATGAATTTGCGGGGGCAGATCATCCTAGCTGTGGACTTGCGGCGGCAGTTGGAGCTTCCCGAACGCGCCGACGGCAAGCTTCCGATGAACGTGGTGGTGCGTACCGAAGACGACGCCGTCAGCCTGCTCGTGGATGAGATTGGGGATGTGGTGGAGGTCGGTGAGGACAGTTTCGAGCCGCCTCCCGAGACCCTGCATAGCAGGTTCCGATCGGTGATCCTCGGGGTGCACAAGCTCGACAAACGGCTGATGCACGTGCTGGATACCGAGCGAGCGTGCGCTGTGGAGGAGCAAGCCGAGCCGGTGACCGCCGATCGCTGATCCGTCGCGGGCCTGGGGCGGATTTTCCCGACGGGAACGCTGCAGAGCATCGGGAGCGGGCCAGGTTCGAGAGATGTCACAGGTACCACGGTTTGGAGCTTGCCCACAACACGGGTTTGGCCAACCAAGAACGTCCGCAAGAAGCTGGGCTTAGCGTGCAGCAGGGCACCGGTTCGGAGCCGAGAAGCAGTGTCCGTCGAGGGACAGAACGGTACCGTTCCTGCATGTTGTGCCGGGAGGCCTGACGGAAGGGTTTGTGCCGCTCTCCGTCCTGTCTGAATCGCAGCGTTTGGGTCTGGCTCTCCACAGGAGAGGAACGCGGGATGGTTCCTGAAGGGGACATTCCTTCCAAACTGGAATCAAGCGCCGGGGCCGCCGTTCTTGTGTTGAGGAGGCTGGTCGCCAAGCGAACTGGCGATCGGAGGGCCTCTAATGACGCTCCGGAGCTGCTCAGAGGCCAGACAGAGAATTGCGATAGGTCTGGAGCTGGACGCCACGTCCGGGAGGATTGGAATGAAATTTACACTTGGCAGGAAACTGGGATTGGGCTTTGGAGTTGTCCTGGTCCTGATCGTGGTGAGCACAACGCTCACCTACGTAAAGTCCAGCCAGATCAAAGAGATCGAGCATTTCATCCTGGCGAATCGTGTGCCTTCGATCCAGGCCGTGGGTCAGCTAAAGGACGACCTGGATTATTCCGCGAGCAAGAGCCGTCAAGCCATTCTCGCTGGCACACAGCCGGCGAGAAAGGAAGATAGTCAGAAACAGTTCGAGGGAGCCTGGGGCAGAACCGAGAAGGAACTGGCAAAGTTGGACGAACTTTCTCCGCACTGGGGGGTCCAGGAAAACAAAGACCAGCTCAAACAAATTAAGGAAGACCTGCCCGAAAGTCCGGGAAGCCCAGCAAGCGACGATAAACACCGCCAATAGCGGCGCGCGGGACGCGGTCATTGCGGGCGGCAATGATTACGCCGACAAGGTGACTCCCATGCTGGACGCCACCGCCAAGGTAATCGGGGAACTCTCGGACACCCTGGCGAAGACGCTGGGCGAGGAGCAGCAGCAACTGGATTCCGCGAACAGTTCGCTCATCTGGACCATGGGGATTGCGACGCTGGCGGCTCTAGGCACCGGGATATTTGTGGCGATTTTCTTGAGCAGTGGAATCTCGAGAGCCACTTCTTCGGTGCTGGCCCAGGCCGAAGCCATCGCCGGCGGGGACTTAACGCAGGAAGAGGTGAAGCTGACGAGTAACGACGAACTTGGCGATCTGACGACAGCGATTAACAAGATGCATAGCAAGTTGCGAAGCATAATCGTTTCCATCGGTAACAACGCGCAGCAAGTGGCCACAGCCAGCGAAGAGTTTTCCTCCACCAGCCAGCAGATCACCGCCAATTCCGAGGAGACGTCCGCACAAGCCAACGTCGTTTCCGCGGCTACCGAAGAGGTCAATCGCAACCTGCAAACCGTAGCCACGGCCACCGAGGAGATGAGCGCCAGCATCGGGGAGATTGCCAAAAACGCCAGCGAAGCCGCCAAGGTTGCCGGTGAAGCGCTGCAGGCCGCTACCCGAACCAACGCGACGGTGACCAAGCTGGGTGAATCGAGCGCGGAGATCGGCCAGGTTATCAAGGTCATTACCTCCATCGCCCAGCAGACCAACCTGCTGGCCTTGAACGCCACCATCGAGGCCGCACGAGCCGGCGAAGCGGGCAAGGGCTTCGCGGTAGTGGCCAACGAAGTGAAGGAATTGGCCAAGCAGACAGCGAAAGCCACAGAGGATATAAGTCAGAAAATTGCGGCCATCCAAACTGACGCGAAAGACGCGGTAGAGGCCATTGGAATCATCAGCGGGATCATCGGCCGTGTGAACGATATTTCCGCAACCATCGCCACTGCGGTCGAGGAGCAGTCCGCCACAACCTCGGAGATGTCGCGGAACGTGGCCGAGGCCGCCAAAGGATCCGGCGAGGTTTCCAAAAACATCACCGGAGTAGCGGAGGCAGCGCAGAGCACCTCGTCAGGCGCGACGGAGTCCCAGAAGGCGGCAGAGCACCTGGCGGAGATGTCCACGGAACTGCGCGAGTTGGTCGCGCAATTCAGAGTTGGCGCGAACGGGCATGGTAAGCGCGCATCCGTGTGAATGAGTAAAGAAGGGACATCCGCGGGACTATTGGCCGGGGAGGATCCAGCAAGAAGGCGAAGGTCAGCGAAATGGCGATAGAAAGTGTCTCCCAGGATCAAACAGCAGCTGCGCCGGACTTAACCGACCCGGCTCTCGTCAAAATCCGCGACCTTGTTTATCGCATCTCGGGAATTTTTCAGACCGATAACAAATTCTATCTGCTGGCCAGCCGGTGCCAGCGGCGGATGAAGGTGCTGGGGTCGGGAACTTTTGGAACTATCTGGAGCATTTGACTGCAAAGTCCAGCCGGGACGCCGAACAGCGGAGCCTCCTAAATGAAATCACTATCGGAGAGACCTATTTCTTCCGCAGCCAGCAGCAAATCGACGCGGTAAGCAAAATCATTTTGCCCAAGCTGGTATCGCTGCCGGCCAAACAAGGCGTCAAAAAAATCCGAATCTGGAGCGCGGGCTGTTCTACGGGCGAAGAACCTTACACCATGTCGATCCTGATGATGGAACAGCTGGTGCAAAAGCACAGCGGCTGGACTTTCGAAATCCTTGCGACGGACCTGAACGACAACTCAGTCGCAAAATGCCGCGAAGGCCTCTACAACGAATATGCCGTCCGAAATCTGAGCCCGCAGATGCGGGACAAATACTTCAAGCCGGAAGCGGCGCTGCACCGCGTCAAGGATGAGGTCCGGGCCAACGTAAAATTCGACCGCGTGAACCTTCAGGATCAATCCAAGATCCTCTTCATGAAGGGCTTCGACATCATTTTCTGCTGCAACGTGCTGATCTACTTCGATGGCGCCTCCAAGAAAAGAATCGTGGAGCATTTCTACAGCGGCCTGCTTCCGGGCGGCTATTTCTTCCTGGGAAACTCGGAATCTCTCTTCGGAATCAACGATCAGTTCCGGCTGCTTCACTTTCCGAGCGCCATCGCCTATTGGAAGCCGGCTCCAGGAGAAGAGCCGGGAGGTGCGAAATGAATGCCGCTACGCAAAGCATCCTGGCCAAAAAGGTAAATGAGCTGAATAATCTGCCGGCGATGCCATCGGTGCTCAGCTCGCTGGCGGAATGCCTCAGCCAAAACGCGTCCCAGGTGGATGTGGGCCGCGTGGTCGAGTTGATTTCTTACGACAAATCTCTGGCCATGCAGTGCCTGCGCGTTGCGAACTCCGCGCTGTTCCGGCGGCGCAACGGTGTCGAGACGGTGCGTCAAGCGGTTCTGGCATTGGGCTTGTCGCGCATTCGCGATCTGGTCTATTCCTGCAGCCTGCCCAAACTTTTCTTCGGCCTTAAGCACGGCATGCCTCCGGTCACATTCTGGCGCCACGCCATGGGCACAGCGCTCATCAGCCAGCACTTTGCCAAACAGCTCTCCGTGGAAAATTACGAAAAACTGTACCTTGCGGGACTGCTCCACGACATCGGAATCCTGGTCAATTCCCTGCTGTTCCCGGAGGAATTCCACAAGGCGCTGGTCTTGGCTCAGACCTCGGAGATTCCGCTATGGGAGGCGGAGCAGCAAGTGCTGGGCTTCACGCACTGCGAGAGCGGACGGGTCCTGGCGGACTTCTGGAAACTGTCGCCCGAGATCGCGGAGGTGATCGAATTTCATCATCAGCCTGCTCTTGCGAGTTCCGCCGCGGAAATGACCGCGGTGGTTTACTTGGCGGATCTACTCTGCCGTTTGCGAGGTCTGGGGTACGGATACTACGAGGCTCGCCAGTTCGATCTGGTCGCAGAACCGTCTTGGCAAGTTCTCGCGAAGACGCACCCAGCCGTCGCCGATCTCGACCTGGTGCGTTTCACTTTTGAGCTCGAAGAATTCGCTCTGGAAGTCGAAGGACTGGTTGATTCCATTCTGGGAGCTAGCAGCAAGAATTGACGGCGCTGGCTCTTTAGCTTGCCTCCAAAATCTCGTTACATTCCTCACCGCGGCCGGAACTGTTTCCGCTTACACCGCGAAACAAACCCTCTGATCCAAGTTGTGATAAAGGCACGACACCCGGATGGCTCGATTTCAGAGCTGGATGGGGATTTGTACTTACTAGGCGCGAATTCGAGCGGATTGAGATAGTCTGCTCGCCGTGAGCGCCCTCGGTAAGAACGGCGTAGCGGCCACCGGCTTGAGCGCAGGAAATGCGCGGAATGCCGCCCGGAAGGCCCAGCTGCTGTCGTTCGTGTTTGTGATGTACGCGTACACCACGGGCGGACCGTTTGGATTCGAAGACCAAGTGGTCACCAGCGGGCCGGGGCTAACGCTGCTCTATCACCTGATCGTGCCGTTTTTCTGGTGCATTCCGGTGTCGCTGGTAGCCGCGGAGCTGACCACGGCAATTCCCGTGGAAGGCGGATTTTACCGCTGGGTCCGCGCGGGATTCGGTGATTTTTGGGGATTTCTGGCGGGCTGGTGGAACTGGTGCGCGTCCTTTCTGCTGGGCGGTCTGTATGCCGTGCTGTTCAGCGATTACCTCAAATTCTTCTTCCCTTCCCTCACCGGTTGGAGGCACCTCGGCGTTTCGCTTGCGCTGGTCGCGGTGATTGCGTATGTGAACGTTTGCGGAATCCAACTGGTGGGCGCGGTAGCTACGGTGCTGGAGATATCCATACTGCTGCCGGTCGTGGCGCTGTGCATCATCGCGGCAACCCAGTGGCACCACAACCCGTTTGTGCCGCTGGTTCCTCCGCACGGTCCGCCGTTTCAGGTGTTCGGAGTCGGGCTGGCTTTGGGTTTATGGCTGTATTCCGGGTACGAGCAGATGTCCAGCGTCGCCGGGGAAGTGGAAAACCCGCAACGCAGCTATCCAAGGGCGTTGGCGATGGTGGTGCCGCTGTCGATGGCTACTTATTTTCTTCCAACGCTGTTTTCCCTGGCGGCGCTGGGCAACTGGCAGGAGTGGCGAACCGGGTATTTTGCCGACGCGGCAAAGTTGATCGGCGGACCGTGGCTGGGATTCTTCATGACCATGGCCGCGGCGGTGGCGAATATATCGCTTCTGAACGCCACGGTGCTGACCTCGACGCGCATGCCATCGGCCTTGGCCGAGGACGGTTATTTGCCCGCAGTGCTGGCGGCAAAGCATCCGCGATTCGGAACGCCGTGGATCGCCATCCTGATTTCTTCCGCGATCTACGGGCTGCTGGCGTCGTTGAACCTGGCGCAAATCATTAAAGTGTATGCGTGGCTGCGCATTGCCGTCACGGTCCTGACGGTGCTTTCCGCGTGGCAACTGCGGCGGAAAAAGCCGGGGCTGGCGCGCCCATTCCGCATTCCGTGGGGACCAGCAGGGCTAGCCTATGCCGTGATTGCGCCGCTGATCATGGCAGGTGTGGCCTTGCTGGGGAGCGATCGATTTGGGATTGTGTGGGGTTTGGCGGCGGTGGCGCTCGGACCGATAGTGTATTTGTTACTTCGCACGACGCGCGGCTGGAATCAAAAACAACAGAGAGCTTAACCGGCAGCTTTCACCACAGCTAAGTGAGCCAATCGAGGACTTTGTAGTAAGCGCCGGCGAGAGGCAGCGCCCAGGTGTGACCGCTGCGCAGGCCGATGGGAGCATTGCGGAATGGTATTCCGTCGAAGGGGATGTCATTGGGATCGCCGCAGATGAGGCCGGCGAGTTTTGTGCCGTGCCAGGTGGCGGCGGCTACTCCGTGTCCCGCAAAACCAACGGCGTAATACATTTCGTCGAGCCGGCCGGCGTGCGGCATTACGTCAAAAGCGAAATCCAGGGTACCGCCCCAGACAAATTCCACCTTGGTGTCGCGCAGCTGCGGATAGACTTCGATCATGCCGCGTCTGAGGATTTCGGCGCTTCGCCGGACGGTGTTTTCGTTTTCGGGGAAAAAAGCGGCGCGGCCGCCGAAAAGCATGCGGCGATCGGGCGTGAGGCGGTAGTAGTACAAGAAATGCTTGGAGTCGTAGATCATGCGGTTGCGTGGGCTCAACTCGTGCGCCAAGCCGTCGGGGAGCACTTCGGTGGCGATGATGTATGAACCAATGGGGATGACCTTGCGCCGGAGCGAGGGAGTGACGTCCGTGGTATACGCGCCGCTGGCGAGGACGACTTCGCGCGCCGCTAGCGTTCCCCGCGACGTACGGATCCGGAATCTGCGCGCTCCGTGGGCCGTTTGTGGCTCGATTGCTTCCACGCGTGTGTGGCCGTAGAGGCGAGCGCCTGCGCGTTGGGCGGCGTGCGCCAGTCCGGCCACATACTGCGCGGGATTTAGGCTGGCGCTGACTTCATCGACTAAGCCGCCGTGGTAGACATCCGAGCCGATTTCGGTTCGAAGCTCGCCTTTCGAAACGACGCGCAGCGTGTGGTTGAATTCCCGCTTGATCAGGGCCGCGGATTCCTCGTATTCCTCGAAGTGCGACTGCTTGCAGGCGACTTCCAAGTGCCCGCAACGCGAAAAGCTGCAGTCGATCTTCTCTTCCCGGACGATCTGTTCGACGCAGTCGATGGATGCAAGCGAAGCGGCGTACATGCGCCGCACGGTTTCGCGTCCGTAGCGTTTGATAAGCGTTGGCACCGGAAGCTTCATCCCGGTAAGAACCATGCCGCCGTTGCGCGAACTAGCGCCCCAACCTATTGTTTCCGCTTCCAACACCGCCACTTGGACGCCGCGCTTGGCCAGTGCGCGCGCCGCCGAGAGCCCCGTGAAGCCCGCTCCGACGATTGCTACGTCCGTGGAATCGACCAGCTCATCGGTGGTTCCCGGCGCCGGCATCGACACGGTTTCGAGCCAGAAGTTTTTTTCGGCCGGTGCCATATGGCTGCGCAGGGATATCGCTTTTAGGGCTGGACGGCACGATCTGTAATTTCCAGGCCTCGATCGATGATCGCGAAGGCCTCTCGCAACTCCGCGTCTTTGATACAAAGCGGAGGATTGGTGTAAAAAGTGTTCCACCGCACCAGAGTGTAGAGTCCCTGCTCGCGGAAAAATCGTCCCAGCTCAGCCATTTCTTTGGAAGTGCCATTAAACGGCGCCATGGGCTCGCGCGTGCGGCGGTTGCGAACGAGCTCCACGATCCCGAACAGGCCTATCGAGCGCGTGGCACCGACGGAGGGATGTCGCGTCTCGAGGTCGCTCAGCAACTCCTTCATCATCCCGCCCATTTTCTTGGCGTTCTCGATCAACCGGTCTTCTTCATACACCCGAATCGTTGCCAAAGCTGCGGCGCATCCCATCGGATGGCTGTTGTAGGTGAGCCCGCCGTAAAAGACCTTGTCCTGGAAATGTTGCGCGATGTGATGCCGCATACCAACCGCGCCGAGCGGCAGGTAGCTGCTCGTCAAACCCTTGGCCATGCTGATCAGGTCCGGCACCACCTTCCAATGATCGACCGCAAACCACGCGCCGGTGCGCCCAAAACCCGACATCACTTCATCGGCAATCATCAGGATGCCGTGCTTGGTGCAGATTTCCCGTACGCCTTGGATGTAACCGTCCGGCGGCACCAGGATTCCATTCGTTCCGGGGACGATCTCCAAAATGAAAGCCGCGATCGTTTGCGGCCCTTCCAGTTGGATGACCTCTTCGATGTTCGCCAACGATTGTTCCACCGAATCCCAGCCCCGCTCGATTCCGTGGTAAGGATCGAACACGCGGATGACACCGGGAATGCCTGGCTCCACTGCCCAACGCCTGGGATCGCCGGTGAGAGAGATGCTTCCCGCGGTGGCACCGTGATACGACCGGTAGCGCGCCAGGATCTTGTGACGCCCCGTGAAAGCACGGGCGATCTTGATGGCGTTTTCGTTGGCTTCCGCGCCGCCATTGGTAAAAAAGAAGGTGTCGATGTCTCCCGGCGTGATCTCCGCCAGCTTGGCGCCGAGACGCGCGCGCGGCTCCGTAGCCATAAAGGGATTCGCGTACGCCAGCGTCGAGGCTTGCTGGTGAATCGCTTCGATCACCCGCGGATCACCGTGGCCGATGTTGACGCTCATCAATTGGCTGTTGAAATCGATGAACCGCTTGCCTTCCGGCGTCCAGAAATAAATCCCCTTGGCTTTGGCCACCGGGATGGGGTCCACCTTGGACTGCGCGGACCACTCATATAATGTGTGCTTCTTGGTAAGGGCGATCATTTCGTCGCCAGTCATCGCGGGTACTACAGTGTGTGTCGTCAAAATCAAGCCTCACAGGGAAAGGATGCAATTACCGCTGAATCGTCCAGACGCAACATCTTACACCGACAGCAACTCCTGAACCGCGCGGTAAGCCTGGTCCATGGCCTGATCGGTATAAGCAGCAGCCGCTGCGTCGGAATTTGCGATGGCAATCCGGCCGAAGGGCTTTCGCGCTATTTCGCACGGCGCTTGCCCCGCCGGCCACTCCGGGTCGTAGAGCGAGTTGTACTCATATGCGTAGCCGTGCGGCCAGCGATTCACAGTTATCGCGTCGATGTCCCGCGCCGGATCGAAACCTCCCGGACCAAGAACCCGAAACAACTGATCGCGGATCTTGCGTTCAAACGTCTCGAACGACGTCGACAGTAAATCCCCGCGTCCCGCCTTGTGCTGATCCCTCTCCGGCAGCCCGGGCAGGCACGGCGTCCGCGTCATGCGGACCAGAATGGGCTCCTCAGGCGACAAGGGCGCCTTGTAGGCGCCAATGCTTACTGCCAGGTCAAGCGAAAGTTCGTAGTGATACATCCCCGGACACGAAACGCTCTGAACCCCCAGTTTCTGAAAGGCCTTCCAGTTCTTGATCGCTACGGCGGTATAGACCAACGGCACTTTCACCCCATAACGAAGCGCGTCTTTTTGTTTATCCGGAATTTCGGGGCACAAATAAGGAATCACCATGTTCCAGCAGGCCAGCACCACACCCTTGCCGCGCACGTTGTAAACTTTATTTTCCCGTACGTAGCTTACGTCAACTTCTTTCGCCGTGGCCTGATCGCCAACGTGACGGACGCGGACGGCCGTGCTGCTGAGCCGGATCCGCACGAGCGAATCGCGGTGGTCGAGTTTGGTGTAATCCGCCTGGGCGGTGACGATGTCCTCGGCGTTTTGTCCAGGCACAGACCCGGGAATGAGCGCCCGCACCAGCACCCGCGCGATCGAAGCATTGCCGTCCGGAAAATGAAACTCATAGTCCGGCTTGGGGCTCGCGTAACCCCGCGGAGTGAAACCCATGCGGGGGTGCGGCCCCGGCTGCAGATTCAATCCCTGGAAGCCCGGGAATTGAAGGACCCAACAGTCGAGCGCCGGGACCGCGTCGATTCCGACGCCGTAAAGGCCGTGGGTGTTCGCCTGATAAAACGGAATCACGCCGGCGTCCACTTTAACGACCTTCAACAGAAAATCCTTGTAGCTCATGCGCGAGAGGCGGTCTTTTTTCTCATCCGACGAAAGTCCAGGCAGGTAATCTACGGTAGATTCCTGAAGCCGAGCGATGTCCGCTTGCACGTTCGCAGGCAGCGGAGTCTGCAGGAGGAAGCCGTTCACGTCGCCTCCACCCGCGCGCGAACGGCGTCCCGGTCCGCCCAGCACGAATTTATCGGCGCCAAACGTCTCTTTGTCGAAGAAATAGCCTGAAGTTAATCCCTTGTGCGCGTCCTTTACGTTACATTTCTCGGCCAGCGCCGGGGGATCAATACCCAACTCCGTCATGAGCCCGCCGGCGACCTTGCTGTACGGAAAGGGCGACTCGATGGCCCAGGTCCCGCCGTTCGCGAGCAACAGGCGCCCGCCCGGGCGAAATTCATTCCGCTTTGCGTGCCCGCCGAAGTCGTCGTGGTTGTCCAGAATGAGAACCCGGCCGGAAGGATTCGCCTTGCGATAGAAATAGGCCGCTGCCAGGCCGCTGATGCCGCCGCCAACCACGACAAGATCGTAAGTCTCCTGGGTCTCGACAGGCGGGCCGGCCTTCTTCCAGAAGTCGCCGTCGCGCAAAGCGTGCGCCGCTTCGAAGGAACCATCAGCGCTGCCGCGCATCCCAGTCAGAGCGGGCGGATAATACCCGGGCTTATCCTGGGCGAAAGGTTCGGCAGCCTCTACGACCCCTTCGAGTCCCGGAATCCAGCGCCCCGCGATGGCCCCACCGACGCCGACGGCCACCCCGTTCAGGAAATCGCGCCGCGCAATCGGCCGATCCATTCCAAGCTTACGATCGTCTTGAGCGCTCATTTTGGTGTCCTTCAAGTCGTGGCTGCGGAAAGATTAGAAAAACTACTGCGCCGCCTTTTTCGGCGCCGGCGAATAGTGCAGGAAAACAATCTTCCAAGCTCCACCGCGCTTGAAGAACACGTCCGATTCCTGATTGTCCTCGTCCGTTACCGTGCCCTTGGCGTCGCGCGTGCGCACATGAATGAGATAGCTCGCCACGGCCGTGTCGCCGCTCGGGCCAATCTGTATGTGCATGTCGGAAAGATTCACCGCTTCCACCTTTCCGCCACCCTGCACGAACTCCGTCCATTCTTTTTTATAGCTGGGCAAATCCGTACGACCTTCGGGCAGCCATTGGGTAAAGTCAGCGGCATAGAAGGAGAAATAAGTGGGCAAATCGTTGGCGGCGTACGCCGCGTTGGCCTTGTCCTCGAGCGCCTTAATTTCCTGCTCCGCATTGACCGCGGGCGTCTTAGCCCCCAACACCAGGAAACCACCCGCCAACACGAAAAAAGCTGCTAGCATAATTCTTGTTTTCATATTCCCCCTCACCTTTGCGGAGTCAACTGACCAGAGTTTGCATAATTCTAGTAAGGTTCTGACCGAACCCATTCCATTCTAGAAAGTACACAACTTCATGGGAACCGTCCTACTCAAGGGCCCGGCTGATGTTGCTGGAGGAAAACTACTTGGACCAAATCCCCTGTGTTCCAAAAAATGGCGCGCCCGGGGGGACTCGAACTCCCGACCTTCTGGTTCGTAGCCAGACGCTCTATCCAACTGAGCTACGGGCGCGCAATGTTCGAATATTAACATACTGCTGCGCCGCTCATCCACCACGCCACGCACCATCAGGCATCGCGGCTAGCGGCTTCGCTCGGGGCTCGAACGAAGCTCCGCCCATGCGCTTCCTTGCCAAACCACACGACCATCGCCAGCGTCAAAATGGTGACAATTTCGAAGCCCGCGATCGCCCATTGATAACCGACGCGATCCCGCAACGCGTACTCGATCGAATTCGTCGGAGACGCCAGCAAAATTCCCAGCTGATAGGCCAGCCCGGGCATCAAACCGCGCGCCGCATCGGCCGACAGTTCGTTCAGATGCACGGGAATGACGCCCCACGCCCCTTGCACTCCCGCTTGCATCAAGAATGCGCCCACCACCAACACCAGAAGGCTGCCGCCAAAAGCCCAGACCGGAATGATTGCCAGCGACAGCCCCAGCGCCGCGATCATGCCCTTGCGGCGCCCCGCGATTTGCGATAAATGCCCGAACAAGATCGCTCCCAACAGCGCGCCCACGTTGTACACCATGGCCACATTCGCGCTCACCGCGGCAGTCACCTTGTGCGCTTCCTGCAGAAAATCCGGATACAAGTCCTGCGTGCCATGCGAGAGAAACATCATGAAGGTCATCAGCACGACGAGGTACGCGAAGCGCTTCCATTCCTTGGCTACGATCTTCAGAACCTGTCCGGTGCTGGCTGCCCGGTTCTGCCTCCACACTTCGGATTCCGGCACTTTCGTTCGAATGTACAGCGCCAGTAGAGCAGGCAGGGCGCCCACCCAGAACATCGGCCGCCAGCCCCACGCCGGCAGCAGAAATCGCGCCGCCATTGCTGCCAGCAAATACCCGGTAGGATAGCCGGCTTGCAGAACCCCGCTCAGGATCCCGCGCCAACGCACCGGCGCCGCCTCCATCACCAGAGACGCACCCACGCCCCACTCTCCACCCAGGCCGATGCCAAACAAGGCGCGCATCACCAGAAAAAATGTATAGTTCGGAGAGAAACCGCACAGCAGCTCGATCAAGGAAAAGTAAATCACGTTGGCCATCAGCGGAATTCGCCGCCCGTAGCGGTCCGCCAGCAAACCAAACAACAATGCCCCGATCGGCCGCATCGCCAGCGTAGCGAAAAACGTACGCACGATATCTTTCTTGGGAACGCCGAACTGATGCGCGAGCGTATCAATCAGAAAAACGACCACGAAAAAATCGAAAGCATCCAACGTCCAGCCCAGAAATCCCGCCAGGACGGTGTGGCGCGCCCCTGCATTTCCCCCAGGCTTGTTCGTCTCGTTCGACATACAACTCCGCTATCTCGTCTACACTGCGGAACGACCGAAAACTGTGTTTGGTTCTACTGCAGAATGGGAGCGCGCGCCGCCCGGCCGGGAAGCACGCCATCGACAAGCTGTCCATCCTTCACGACCGGAACGCTATTGACCACCACGAACCGAATGCCCTCGGAGTATTGCAACGGCTCTTCGTACGTCGCTTTATCGATAACCCGAGCGGGGTCGAAAATCGTAATATCCGCGTCGGATCCCACATGAATTCGGCCTTTGTCTTTAAACGCGGGCGCCCGCTTTTCCAATCGCTGCGCCGGCATCAGCGTCATCTTTCGCAATGCCGTCATTAAATCCAGGGCCTTCTCGTCACGAACGTAATGCCCGAGCACCCGCGCAAACGTGCCCTGCCCGCGGGGATGCACTTTGGGGCCCACGATCCAAGTGCCGTCGCTGGCAATCATCACCATCGGGTTGGCGACGGCTGTTCGCGCCGCTTCTTCCGGAATCGAGTGAATGACCACCACTCCACCTTGTTTGCGATATTTCTCGAACGTTTCCGCCGTCAGCCGTTCCCCGGTCTCGGCCCACTGTAAATCCTTGTAGGTAATCCCCATGCCCTCCTGCCAGCCGGGATCGAAAACCGCCGACTCCAGCGACGTGCTTCCGGCGGTGTACGGATAGCACTCCGTCGTGACATCAAGGCCATGGTGTTGGGCGCCTTCGACCATCGCGATCAATTCTGGCGTGTCCCGTAAACCCATGCTGGTGATGTGCACGACGTGTAGCGGCGCACCCGTGGCGGCAGCCGCAGCGAGGACTTCTTCCAGTGCCGCGAGCCCCGTCGTGGGCTCCTTGATCCCCCCATACCGCAGGTGCACGTGCACGGAAGCGTTGTACCGAGCCGCGATTCTGAACATTTCCACGATTTCGGAGTGGGTCGCCGCCGCCGTGTAATTCACCCCCATACCTTCGGCCAGCGCTCCCTGCCGAAAACCCTTCTCCATCTCCTGATTCATCTCCGCAAGCTCTTCGGGCGTCGCAACGCGATGCGCCGCGTCTCCCCTAGGCAGAAAGGTACCGGGATCGTGCAGGACTTTCATACGCACTGGAATATGCCCCACGCTTACGCCGAAGTTGATGAGCGACTTCCCTTCCCGCTCGGCATACCATTGGGGCACGTCGTCGGTGCCCACTTCGAGTTCCAGCGACGTAGTCACGCCGTCCCGCGCCTGAAACTGATAGTTGCGCGGCTGCTGGCCGTGCTCGTGCAAATCAATGAACCCCGGCGCGACGACCAGTCCCTTCGCGTCGATCATGGCCTTACCGCTAAGCGCCTCCGCTGAGATCGCGGAAACCTTACCCGCACGGACGCCAATATTGCGCACCGCATCCAGACCCGACTCAGGGTCCATGACCCGGCCATTGGCGATGACCAGCTCGTAGACCTCGCCGGCCGGAACCCTGCTCAACCGGTCAGGCAAAACCGTCGCATAAACAACCAACGCCGCAATCCCAGCAACGCCAACCCGCCTAAACTCGCAGCTCTTCCAAGACATGTACGACTCCCACGGTTTTGTCGGTGGTAAGTCTCCCCGCCCAGGGCCAGTCTGTCAAAGCGAAAGACGAAAACGCGCGAAAACGCTGCATTTTCGCACTTCGCTCTAGCTTTGCTCTAGCTTCTGCGGAGGTGGCTTGCCTCCGGAAGCAGGAGGTCGGGAGTTCGAATCTCTCCGGGCGCGCCACTACCTTCGTTTGTTCCAGCGCGAACAGGTTTCGTATCGCATCCCACCTTCGCGAGATGTACCCAAGGATGGGGGCACTTGCGCGGCGACATCTAATCAAGGCGATTCAAGCTGAACGCCAGTTTCCACGAGTCGTCATCTTTCACAAACACGGACGTGCCATAGATCGGAACCGGCGGGAGCTTCTGCCCGTTGCAGCTTCCCTCGGCAGTTCCTGTACGGTTGAGGATGCCGATCGCTGGCGAGAGCAATGTGCCGTCACCATTGGTCACGCTGACGCTTTTGATATCGCAATATGTCGAGGTCCAGTTTTTCAGTGTGTCCGCCTTGTTGGCAAAATAGGTGCCATAGATGTTTTGGAACGAAAGGTCTGGTGTCGTCAGTTCTTGGAGCTTCGCGGCGTCCTTTGCCATCCAGGCTTCCCAAACACTTTTTTCGACCGCCATCATTGCCACGGTGCTCGGGTCGGCGGCCTTCGCGATTGCCACGGCTCTATCGTCCTTCTTCGATTCCTTCTCGCCCGCGGCCTTCGCGGGCGAAGGTGGGTTCTTGGGATCGAGAATCGGATCTTGGCCGTGGAACGCGGCTCGCCACGTGTCACCGGCTCGAATCCAAAGAGTCGCAGCGCGGATCGGGCTTGGGATCTTCATCGGCTTGCCGCCCGGGCCGCTACAGCTTCCGTCAAACGTTCCTCGGTAACTAAGCACGTAGGTGTCCGTATCGATCCTGGCCATCAGCGGGTCTTCGAGCTTCCAGTCTTTGACGTTGCACTTGTTGCCGGCAATCAATTTCACAACCGCCGCCTTGTCCATCTGTCGGCCGCCTTCGCGCATGACGAACTTGTCGTTTAGCATCCCGTCGAAGAGCTTCGAATCACTCATCAGATAGGCTGCGTTGGCCTGCTTATCGAGTGCGAGCAGGACGTCAGGCGTCGGGGCTGCGACGGCTGGCTTGGTAACGCCAGCGCTCGTGTTAGGGTCTGTTGACTTTTCTGGGGTCCCGCATGCCGCGAGTATGAGAGCCGCTAAGCCGAGAAATGCGTTGACGAAGGCCGCTTTCATGTCCACTCTCCTTAATCTTTGGGGAAGGAACCGAGAGAGTCTAATACATTAATTCTTGCTAGCAATTGAGTTTGAGGGAACGCCGGGGAAAAAGCCTCGGGCGATGCGGTATTCGAGCGCTGGCATTCTAAAATCGTTCTCTAGGGCGCACCACTTTCTTAATCTTCTGCGCTCAGGAACTTACGGCAGTATCCTTACTATCTGTTTAGAACTATGATCAGGATTCGGGCTCGCGCACTTCGATTTGCCTCGTTTCTTTCCGCAGCCTGTTCATCACGGCCCGGGAGTTCCATACGTCTCTTCCGGCTAGCACGCCGAACGCCACTGAGAAAAATGCTGTTATGACCACGACGGTCCAGAAAAAGTGCCGGTCCGATTCGGAAAGCACAACCGTCTTTGCGGTGATGTATGCTGTCACTAGCGTGCCAAAGGCAATGCCGAACAGCGCCAGGTAGACGGAACAGTATCCGGAAACGAGCATTTCTAGTTCCTGCCGCAGCATCGGGTACATCTCGAGACTCCGCCGCTGATAGGAGAGCACTGTCAGATCTTTGATTTCAAACGGTGGCTTGACCATTAGCGCACGTTGTCCCGGACAAGGATGGCCAAGCTAATGAAGTGAGTATTGCCGCAGTTCTGGCATACAAGGGCCGCCGTCGGGAGGGACCGCGCAGAACTGGCTGTGGTGGATCCGCTGCGAAATTCCTCGTGATGGTAGAAAGTGCTCGGCTGTACCGCCCAATTCGTCACTCCGCATAACGGGCACTTGGCGCCTGGACTCTTTTTGTTAAGTTCGGTGATGACGCGTTCTTGAAGGGTAGGCATAACTCAAGAATAGCGTGCCACGTCAGATAGTTCACCACTTCGTTATCTATAAGATAAGAGGGAAAGCACAAGCATCGGGAATAACAGCCACACCGTCGACTCTGTGGCGATCTCCGGCCCACCTATTCGGCTGCGTTAACGATTCTGGGGGTTATAATCCAGGCCCAAATGGCGCTGTCGCCCGGCACTTTCCTAGGGCCCTACGAAATCCTAGCCCCGCTGGGTGCGGGCGGGATGGGCGTAGTTTACCGAGCACGTGACACCCGTTTGAATCGCAGTGTAGCGATCAAGGTTCTTCCCTCAGAGTTTTTCGCAGACCCAAAGCGCCGCGAGCGTCTGGCCGTCGAAGCTCGTGCCATCTCTTCGCTCTCTCATCCGCACATCTGCGTCCTCTATGACATTGGCCATCAGGACGGCGTGGATTACCTGGTGATGGAATGCCTCGAAGGCGAAACGCTCTCCGATCGCCTGTCGCGCGCCTGGCAGCGTGATCCCGCTCCCGCTGAAGGCTTGGCGGCCACCACAGCTATGCGTTACGGCGTACAGATCGCGGACGCGCTTGCGCACGCGCACGCCCGCAACGTTCTGCACCGGGATCTGAAAACCTCCAATGTCATGATCACCAGGGAGGATCGCGTCAAGGTGTTGGACTTCGGCTTGGCAAAACGCTTCGTCGAACCGGAAGCAGAAGCTACCACACGCAGCGACCGGTCGCTGACAGAACCCGGCGCTGTCCTGGGCACTTTGTACGCGCTGGCTCCGGAGCTTTTCCGCGGACAAGCGGCAGACGTGCGGAGCGATATCTGGGCTCTGGGAGTGGTGCTGTATGAAATGGCCGCCGGACATCCGCCGTTTCAGGGCAAAACGAGTTTCGAATTGTCTGCGGCGGTGCTGCGAGAGGAGCCCGCTCCGCTAGCTGCACCAGTGCCCGGGGCCTTTCAAACTGTTATCGCGCGATGTCTGATGAAAGAACCTGCGGGCCGCTATCAAAGTGCGGCGGAGGTGCGTGCCGCGCTGGAAGCGGCGCAGGCAGGCGTGGCAACCGCGGCAATCGCACCGCTCCCGCAGCGCTCTGTCAGAAAGATTGTCGCGTATGCGGGTGTTGTATTTCTGGCACTCGTAGTCGGCTTCGCGGCGCTTTTCGTGTCTCGTTCCAGGCGCCAAATGCCTGTCGCTCAGTACCAGCAACTCACGAATTTCTCGGATTCGGTGACGTCCCCGGCGCTGTCGCCGGACGGACGGATCCTGGCATTCATTCACGGAGAGAGCACCTTCAACGGTGCCGGTGACATTTGGGCCAAGCTGCTGCCAGATGGCGAACCGGTGCAGCTGACGAACGATTCGTCGCTGAAGATGGGGCCAGCCTTTTCTCCCGATGGATCGGAAATCGCGTACACCCACAGTGAACAATGGAACTGGGACACCTGGAAGGTTCCATCATTGGGCGGAGCGGCCAAGCTCTGGTTGCCCAACGCTTCCGGATTGACATGGATCGGCCCGCAACAGGCTTTGTTTTCGGAAATCACTACTGGTCTGTATATGAAAATCGTGACGGCCGACCAGAACCGCGGTGAAGAGCGCGACGTGTATCTGCCGCCCACGGCCGAAATCGCCATGGCTCACCGTTCTTATTTATCGCCCGACCGTAAATGGGTTTTGGTGGCGGAAATGGATAATCGGGGTTGGTTGCCCTGTCGTGTGACGGCATTCAGCGGAGGCTCGCAGGGGCGAATTGCAGGGCCGGCGTCGTCGAAGTGCACGGCCGCAGCTTGGTCTCCCGACGGGAACTGGATGTACCTTAGCGCGGATGCCGGGAACGGATTCCATTTGTGGAGACAGAAATTTCCAAACGGCACGCCGGAGCAGATTACATTTGGCGCTACAGAAGAAGAGGGTATAGCGGTGGCGCCAGACGGCAAGTCCCTGATCACGGCGATTGGCACAGAGCAAAGCAGTATCTACTTGCAGGCACCGGGCGGCTTGCGCCGCATCACGTCGCAAGGCTACGCCTATTCACCTACCATCTCGCCCGACGGAAAGCAGGTGTACTACCTGTTGCGGACCCCTTCGTCGAGGGCGTTCGTGTCGGGTGAGTTTCTTGTGGCGGATTTGGCGGCCGATCACAGCGAGAGACTCTTTCCAGGCTTCGCGGTGACCCGGTTCGACGTTTCCGCGGATGGCAAACGCGTCGTGTTCGCTGCGCTGGATGAAGGAGGCAAGTCCGTTATTTGGCTCGCGTCCCTCACACGGAGTTTCCCGCCAAGACGGCTCACCCAGAAAGAGGCATACCGGCCCTTCTTCGGCTCGGACGGAACGATTTTTTATCTGAGCAAGGAAGACACGCAAGATTATGTGTATCGCATGAATGACGACGGCACGGACCAGAAAAGGGTCGTCCCCGATCCAGTGATCTACCTGCTTGCAGTGTCGCCGGACGGCCAGTTGCTGGTGACCTGGATCGAACGGAAGGAAGGAGATTCACCGAACGCAGTGGCTATCTATCCAGCGTCGGGCGGCAAGCCCGCATTGCTATGCACGCGGTGCTTCGCCACAGGTCCGGCGTACACCGGTGCCGGGATCGTGAATTGGTCGCCAGACCAGAAATTCTTCTTCATTCGCATGGATCTTCCGGGGATGCGTTCGGCCGGTACGTTTGTGATTCCTTTGTCGCCTGGACACGCGCTCCCCAACCTTCCCGCGAACGGTCTTGCGTCCGCAGAGGAAGTGAAGGCGATTCCCGGCACGCGGGAAATACCGGAGAGGGATGTGTTTCCGGGCCGGGATCCTTCTACATATGTGATTTTGCGGACCACCACGCAGCGTAATCTGTACCGTGTACGGCTACCTGAACCCTGACGGTAATCAGGACCTTGCGAAGGCGCGGTGTATACACGAATCAGAACGAACGCCTCGCAATGTCCTATGGAAGGGTAGGTACCCCAACTGCGGCAAAAAATCCGTCAGCGTCAAAACGTCGAGTCGCCTGTTCAAGTAAGACCGGCCCATGCGTTCTCTGATGAGCGCTTTGATCAGCGAGTGACAAAAGCGGTATAACAACGGTGGGCTCGCCTGAATACGAATGTGGTTGAGGCGGACACAATTCCAGGATGCCGATCGGAGGAACCATGAGCACTGCAGCCATCGCAAATACCGGGCGGCGCGAACCCGCACTCCTCGGGCAGACCGTCGTAGTGATCGGCGGAAGCCTAGGCATCGGGCTCGAAACGGGCCGACTGGCCCGCGCGGAGGGGGCCAAGCTGATACTCACCGGCCGCGACCCGGAGCGCCTGGAGAACGCCGCACGCGAAGTCGGCGCGATGAGCAGTGCGGCGTTCGACGCCACCGACTTCGATCGCCTCGGGAAGTTCTTCGACGAACTGTCGACGCCGATCGACCACGTGCTGGTCACGGGTCCCGGCCCCTACTACGCGCCCCTGGCGGAGTTCGACATCGCTAAGGCACGCCGCGACGTCGACGCCCATCTGCTATTGCCGGTGCAGGTCGCCCGGAACGCCGCGAGCAAGGTTCGCCCAGGAGGGACCCTGCTCTTCATGGGCGGCACGGGTGGCCGCAGCACGGCGGTGGGGCTCGCGTTCATCTCGGCACTCACGGCCGCGATGCCCGCGTTGGTCAAGAACCTCGCGCTAGAGATCGCGCCCGTCCGCGTGAATCTGATCGCGGCCGGGTTTGTCGATACACCGCTGTCGGCGGCGATCCTCGGGGACCAGTTGGACGCACGCCGTGAGCGGCTCCGCACGACGCTGCCGATCCGGCGCGTCGTCGCCCCAGCCGACATTGCCGCCCTCGCTGTCCACCTCATGACCAACACGGCGATAACCGGAGCCACATACGACATCGACGGGGGACAACAGCTCGTCGAGGGGTGAGTTCGTGATCATGCCGGTGACCTCCAGTCCTGGTGAGTCGGACAACCGAATATCCGCAACGAGAGTTCCTGTTGCACCTTGAGATCGACACCGAGCGCATGAAGTAGCGTTGAATGAGTCTGGAAGGGCGACAAAGTGAGTTGCGATCCATTGGCGACCGGTCGGTCTTTCCTCAACTCGATCTGGTGTTCCTCTCAAAAAAGGAAACCCCGAGTCTTCTGGGGGGAGAAGACCCGGGGTCGGGGGCGTTACTGAGGGGGGCCGGAGGAAACTCGATTTAAACTCTTAGTGCACCGGTTGCTGCGCCATCACGCAAATCTGTCGCAGCTCTTCGTAGGTGAAAAACGTCTCTTTCTGGTTCCCGGCTCGCTCGGTATGCCCCAATCCCGATTCGTTCGAGATGCGGCTGAGCTCGTCCTCGGGGATACCCAACAACAGCGACGCCCGGCCTTGCGTAACGTACTTGGGTACTTGGTTGTCCATGTCGGTTCGCCTCACGCTTGGAGTACGCCCATGGCGTCTTCTTCAACCGCCAGGATCATGGCCTTATAGATGTCCACGTCCCAACCGTCACCGATCCTCATCCTCACCGTGTCGTCGCCGTCTTTCAGCAGCTTCCCACGTAGCGGCACCTTGATATCGCCCAGGGCCACCTGGAGAACCACCGGAAGTCCAACCCATCCTGCGTATGGCTTGTTCATTCCGCTCCCCTCAAGGTCTCGATCCTGCCTGACGTAAGAGAGAATCGCTTATGGCTCTGCGGCCGCCAATGGTACAGCGAGGGTACGGGAGTAGTAAGAACGTACTGTTTGGCCTTCGGACAAAGGCCGACCTCTATTATTCGCCCGAAGTACATCAGTACTGTTTTTTAGGGACGCGCGGCCCATTGGCCCGTGAAGGTCAAAACTGGCATTCTCCATGTCGTGAGGAACAACAACCAATCCGACCTGTGCCACCGGGCAATCCCGGCTTCCCGGCCAGGTATCGGCCTCGCCCTTGGCGGCGGCTTCGCGCGTGGCTTCGCGCACCTAGGTGTTCTTCAGATCCTGGAGCAAAATCAAATCCCCATCGCGTGCATCGCGGGGACCAGCGTCGGCAGCATTCTCGGCGCGGCCTACGCCAGCGGTGCGCCCCTGGCGCGTATCATGGCTACCTGCCGCACCCTGCGTTTCCGGGATATCGGCCGTTGGCGGGTTTCGCGGTTGGGTCTGGCCAGCAACCATCGCCTAAGCGACCTTATCGACCGCGTTTTCGAGTCCCGGCAGTTCGAGGATCTGCGGCTGCCGATGGCCGTGGTGGCCACGGACCTTAATTCCGGCGAACCGGTCGTCTTCACCGAGGGAAATCTGGTCGACGCCATTCGCGCCAGCTGCGCCTTCCCGGGCCTGTTCGAGCCCGTCCAAATCGGAACCCGGTATCTGGCCGATGGCGGCCTGGTCGCCCCGGTTCCTACTCGCGCCGCACGAGACCTGGGTGCCGCATTCGTCCTCGGCGTCTCGGTGGGAATCCAGGATGGCCATCGTGGCGCGCCCTCCAATGTCTTTCAGGTAGTCGCACGCGCCGTTCATGCGGCTCAGAAACACCAAACCGAGGCTTGGGAGCGGCACGCCGATCTGGTCCTCAGGCCTGACGTGCAGTCCCTGGCGTGGGATGATTTCGACCGCGCGGATGAAGCCATCGAAGCCGGCGCGGCTGTGGCGCGCCGCGCCCTCCCGCGCATCCACAAATTTCTCGAACGGGCCGAGGCCGATGCGACCGTCCGCAACCCGGAGGCCGAGGCACAAGGGTATCTTTGGCTCGCCGAGGCTTCCCGATGATTCGCCTCTATACCTGGACCGCCGCGTTTGGCGCTATGGGTCTCCTTTGGTATGAATGCAGGGAGGATTTCGTCGTTTTCTGTTACCGTATTGGCTGCGGTGCTCTTGCTTCCGCTCGTTCGCGCGCCCTTGATTCGCGCCGGTGCAAGCAATCATAAGGACCACTGCCAGGAACAACGCCGATTGCTTGAATCGATCCTTCACTTTCTCCGCTCGCTCTACGACCCCGAAGGACTCAAAGAACTAATCCGCGCGGGAGGTTCTCCGCTGGTCTGCGGCATCGTCTTCGTGGAAACCGGCTTTTTCGTGGGCTTCTTTCTCCCCGGCGACTCGCTCCTGGTCACTGCTGGTATTTTCGCCGCGGCCGGCGTGATCCCTCTTCGCGAACTGCTCCTTCCGGTCATGCTGTGCGCCGTCATCGGCGATCAGATCGGCTACTGGATTGGCCGCGCCGCCGGCCCGGCGCTGTATCGCCGCGAAGACTCATTGTTCTTCCGCCGCAGCCACCTCCAGCGCGCTCACGACTTCTATGAAAAGTACGGCGGTCGGGCAGTGATTTTCGCGCGTTTCGTGCCCATCATTCGTACCTTTTGCCCGCCCGTTGCCGGCGCGGCAGCGATGCCCTATTTGCGGTACCTGGGCTTCGATGTTTGTGGCGGCACGCTCTGGGTCGGCGCCATGATTCTGGGCGGTTTCTCCCTCGGCCGGTCGGTTCCCAACATTGGCCAGCGCATCCACTACGTCATTGCGGTGGTCGTCTTGGTTTCCGTGCTTCCGGCAATTATCAGTATCCTTCGAGCGCGCAAAGCCGTGAACCCCGAGCCCGAGGGCAAATAGTGGCTTCTCAGAAGCTTCGCGCCGCCATCTTTGATATTGGTCGCGTTCTGGTCCGCGTGGACGTCGCCCGGGCCATGAGCGGCCTCGGCACCGATGCCTCCCTCTCACCTGCCGAAACCTGGGCCGCCCTGGAAAAAGACCCCCGCTGGCCCGACTGGCAGGAAGGACGCATCTCGCCCCGTGACTGGCATCTCCACGTAGGCAAGCGCTTGGGCACTTCGCTGACCTTCGAGCAATTCACCGAAGCCTGGAATCGCGCTTTGGACCCCAAGCCGATCCAGGATATATCTCTCTTTGAGACCCTGGCGAAAGACTATCGTCTGGCGCTCCTGTCCAACACCGATCCCATCCACGTAGCTCACATGGAGTCCAACTACGACTTTTTCCGTTTCTTCTCCAGGCGCATCTACTCCTGCGGGGTAGGTGCCAGCAAACCCAGTGCGCTTATCTACCGCGAAGCCCTGCGGGCCTGCAAGGTCCAGGCTGGCGAGGCCGTGTATATTGATGACATCCTTGCCTATGTGGAAGCAGCGCAACGACTTGGAATGGCCGGAATCCATTACCAGTCGCCCGACCAGCTGGCCAGCAGCCTTGCCGGGCTGGGTATCAACAAACGCTAAGGGGAGAGAAAGCAGGAAATTCCGATGGAAAGGAACTTATCGAGTAATCTTTCCTAGGACTAGTACTCGACCGTTCGTCTGCGAAGCAAACCGATCTTTAAGTCAAAGCATTTTTTTTCAGTCACTTACAGCGAAGTCCGGACCACTTCTCCAATCGCCATCCTTTGGTGCCACGCATGCACTTTCCATATTACGGGCCGATTAGTTAGAAGATAAATTTCGCCCAACCAGGGGTGAGGAGAAAAATTCTATATGTCTGAAGATCATATCATTGAACGAGAATCACCAGCTTGGCAGCTTCCCGCGATCATCGTTTTGGGACTCATCGCGGTCGGCGGCCTGTGGTTCGGCTGGAACGCATCATCCAAGCTCGATGCAACTCAGGCGTCTGTTGCCACACAGCTCAAGTCGACACAGCAGTCCATGCAGCAGGACGTCTCGTCTCTTAAAGACCGCCTCGCCCAGGACGAAAAGGCCAACACCGATCTACAAGGCGATCTGACGGTGGTCACCAAGAAGCTCAAGATCACCCAGGGCCAGCTCAAGAACGCCCGTGAAGAAGCGACCAAGCTGAACGATGAGACCACCCAGAAGCTGACCGCGCTCGACACTTCCGTTCACACAGAACTCGCGACCAAGGCTACCTCGGACGACGTCAAGACCGTTGACACCAAGGTGGGCACCGTCCGCACCGACCTCGACTCCACCAAGGAAGACTTGAAGATGGCTCGCAGCGAGATGGGCACACTCATCGCGCGCAACCATGATGAAATCGACCAGCTCCGCCGCCTCGGCGAGCGCGAGTACGTCGAATTCACCGTCGATGGCAAGAACAAGCCCACCAAGGTTGGCAATGTCACCGTGGAACTCAAGGGCGTCAACGAGAAGAACAACCGCTTCACCGTGGTTATGACCGTCGAAGACAAGCGTTTCGAGAAGAAGAACCGCGCTCTCAACGAGCCCGTCTTCTTCTACACCTCGGGCGCGCGTTTCCCTGAAGAAATGGTGATCAACAAGGCTGGCAAGAACATGGTTAGCGGCTACGTCAGTATTCCGAAGGCGAACTCGCAACCCCAGACCACGTCCACTTCCGGTAACTGAACGAGCAAAAGACAGACCCAGTCGATGAGACTGGGGCAGGTGGGGCGGGCAGAATCTTTTGCCCGCCCTTTTTCTTGCCACAGGCTTCCCTTGAATATCCGCTAGAATGAATCCCTGCATCCGGGGACCAATGCTTGCACCAGACTTCTACGGTCGTGTTCTGCGGTGTCGACGCCTTGATACCGCCTCGCGGAAAAATTAGCCCCGGATTCGACGAGTTCACCGCCGCTCTGGACCATGCCGGCATTCCTGCCGTGTGGGTCACCGCGCGCTCCCGGGGCCAGATGGATGACCCTCGTCGGAGGCTGGACCACAGCCACCCCTTCATCGCCGAAGAAGGCTGCGGCGTGTATCTCCCGGAGGGCTATTTTCACTTACGCCCGGCCAAGACTGTGCGGCTCGGGCGCTTCACGTGTATTCCGATCGCCGAGCCGCAGCCTGCGGCACGCGAGGCGCTGGATTCGCTGTCCGAGGATTCGGGAGTGTCCGTGGTGACCCTGCGCTCGCTTTCCGCGCGCCAGGTTATGCAGAACTCCGGTCTGCCTCTGCAGGATGCAGACCTAGCACGCCAGCGGGACTTCGATGAACTGTTCTTCTTCGCCGGGGCCTCCGAGCAAGATATTGAGCGGTTCGTGGCGGAGGGCCGCAGCCGTAACCTGCAACTGCGCCAGCACGGAGTGCTGTGGTCGCTGGCCGCCGGCGCCAGTCTCAATCTGTGCATTCGTGCGCTTTCCAAGCTCTACGAGCGTGCTCTTCGCTCTCATCCGGCCATTCTGGGCATTGCGACGCAGGAAGAGTCCCAGGAGCTCTTTGCCGCCTGCGATCGCGCGATCCTACTCGGCCACCCTGCTTCAGACGCCTCCGGCTCGCCCCGCCCTTCCAAGGGCAGGGAGATACCCTTCCCGGCCCCCGATACTTGGGACCTCGTCTTAGCCGGCCTGACTGCCAGGAGCTGAAGGCTTTTGGGAAAAGAGTGTCTCTAATACCCCGGCTCTTTGCACACATACGGCTACCCAAGGAGCACGGTCGCCGAGTCATCGAATGTAAGACATTTGTTTTCAAACTGATACAAAAAGGCAACGGTATGGAAGCGACCTGAACTACTGGCCCTTCAGTTGCCCTTTGGTACAGGGAAGAAAATTGAAAGCCACTTCCACTCGGCCCTCTCGCTGTCGGTAGTCTCGCCGAGCACCAGGAGACCCCTCATTATGGCTTGGCTTGGGCGCAATCTAGAAAATCCGGCGTCGGAATCGCAAAAGGGCTTAGTGCTCGCTCTCTGCCTGGTGGCGATGAGCGTCATGTGCATCATCCTGGTTTGGCAAGCACAGATCATCTCCAGCCAACGCGACACCATTCACTGGATGCAAACAGGCAAGATGGGCGGGTGAGATCCGCCATGACCACTCCCCCAGAAGGCAGATAACGTCCCTTCAGTCTCCGACTTCCCCCGACTTCCCAATCGGAGGCACGGCATCCTCAGCAACCTCCTCCTTGGGCGAGGAACGCCGACTTCGCGCGGGCAAGGAATTCACTTTCGCTCATGCCTTCTTTGCGGAGTAAATGCACGATTTCGGGATAGCTACTATCGTGGTAGCTCAAGTCATCCAGGCGATAGACTTCATTGCCATCAAGCTGGTAACCATTTAGGACAGCATAATCCTCTGTACCTTGGTCGTATTTCAGAAAGAGGAGGTATCGGCCTCCGATCTGCGGCATCGAATCCGCCAACACTGCCCTCGTCAACACCTTGCCTGACGGGAGCCTGACCGCCCCGCCTTTGCGCTGGATGTCAATCGAATCGCCCGCCCGCAGATAAGGAGCGTTGGAAGTCTTAATAGTTTCTTGGAGCTTGAGCTTGAATTCAGAATACAGGTCGCGTTTGTCATTAGATAAATAAGACTGTCCCGCGGTGACCGCCCCGACGACAACAGCATCGCTGGCACCGAACGGCATAGGGCTTTTCTCTAAATCAGTTGCTGGCAAATCCGCTATACCGACTGGGCTATCCTCTCCCAATTCCGGCAGAGTAGGGTCTGGAATATTGTAGCGCTCGCCTCTTCTGAATCGCAAAACGTCGCTCGAATTCGGCAGGGCTGCCTTGTAGTCAGTGACGGGGCCGGCGCTATACTGTGGTGGCGAGGCTGGAGTTGAAGCAGGCCGTGTCTGTGCTCCCGAACCGACGCTACAAACCAAGAAAACCACAATCAATAAGAGCCGGATTATCATTCTGCACTGCAACACTTGAACAACTCCCTTTTTCACTGGGCGTGGGGTCCCGGAGCAACTTGAGCTTCTACAGCCAACTAAGGGAACTGTCAAGCGCTAATACCGAATAACTAATGTATGCACTTAAATCATATTCAAGCATTTTCTATGATTTTCCTAAACGCAGCAACGGCCTTCAGGTCGCTTCCCAAGGCACTCCTATCTCGCGCCACCACCGCCATTAAATTTCCAGGATCGCCCACCATGTCCTGCTCGCCAATGTTACGCATACCTCCTCAGACTTTCTAAATGCAATCGTTACTTATGACGGTAAAACGGTAACGGAAAACGGGAACAGACGGGACGTTTTCCAATATTTGATGGTTTGTGCGGGGCGTCGCGGGCACCGGATGGTTCTTTGCCCCTGCTGGCGTTGCGCTGTAACATCCAGCCGCAGGAGCACGCTCCCGGCAAATTCCGGACGGGACTTTGCCGCTGGCTTGTGGTTCAATATCTTCGCGGGGAGTTGGTCGTTTGGAGAGTTACCGTGAAACACATTTTGAGTATTTTCCTTTTGGCAGCAACGCTTCTTGTCCCTGGAGTGCAGCTGGCGCGCGCGGCGCAGCCGGCTCCTTCAGCAGGCGCCGCTCGTGTGCGCCCGGCCCGGGCTAGATCGCATCATCACCGCCATGGGCACCGCGGCGCGAGCAACCATCGCGGTCATCACCGCACGGCGTCTAGGAAGCAGTAACCCTTACAAACAAAAAGGGGAGCCGCTTGGGCTCCCCCTTTTTTATTTTGCTGTGTCGTCTCGGAAAACGGCGCTAACTACGCGTGTGTTTCGCAAGCGACGCGCACCGCGAGAGCGGTGTGATCAGCTTTCGTTCTGCTCTAAGCCCGGTGGAGTCATGCTCCCCTCCGGAGCTCGTTGAGCTCACCTCTCACGTTTACTCCTGCGTTCCGTGGAATGCAAGAGGGTAGTTGGAAAACGCGGGAGGCCGGATTTTGTCTCGGACCGTTCGCTCTTGGGTAGGAATTACTTGATGAACAGGGTTTCGCGAAGCTGGTCGCGGCCCACAAACGCTTTGGTGGTGCGGTAGCGGCCGAAGAGATCCTGGATTTCGCGATTCTGGTACACGCGCTGCGCGGGGCAGAGCACCGGACAGGAAATCACCTGCAAGGTATTGGAATCCGCTACCCGGTAACGCTGAAAACCTTCGGGCTTCTTGCTGTGGAACAGGGCGAACAACACGCCGCCCGGGCGGAGCAACCCGGTCAGACATGCCACCGTCTGCTTGGCCATGGCCGGCTCGAGATAATCGAGCAAATCCCACAGCAGAATGGCATCAAACGAGGCTTCGGGATATTGCAGGTTGGATTCCAGGAATCGCGCCGCTCGCCCGCTCGGTGTAACATCCAGGGAATCCAACGTGTTTCCGGATGCCCGCTGATCCGCTTCCTCTTTGACCAGGAAGTCCTTCCAGGCGCGAAGCAGGTCTTCCGATGAAACGCGGAAGGAGCGCTCGATAAAGAAACTCAAGGTGGTCTGCCAGGCCGCACCCAGATCGAGCAACGTTCCGCGGCCCAGGCCGTCGAGATTCCACAGAAGCTCTTTTAGACCGTTGGAAACCCGCGTTGATTCGTGCGATTCCGGCGCGCGGTTCGTTCCCGCCGCAGCCACCGGCGCTCCCGCCGGAGTGCGCTGCCGGCCGCTCGGCGCCACAGGACGCGAGATTTCCCGGTTGGCCGCACTTCCGCCGGCACCCAGCCCCAATTTATTCAGAAAACTCATGGGTTAGCGCACCACCATCCCAGAACTCACACCGTTACTCCGCTGAAAGACTGACTCGGCGAAGAACTCGCCGCCTTGTGGGTCTCCGAATTCTTGTCCGGCATCCTTCCGGTCTCGACTTTGCCCCGCAGCATGGCTCCATCTTCGATCGCCAGCCGCTGCGTCTGAACCTCGCCAATGACCTGTCCGGTGCTCCACAGTTGAACTCGCTCGCGGCCGACAATCTTTCCATCCACGCGCCCGCGAACGACGACCTCACGCGCGAAGACATCCGCGCTGACGCTTCCGTTCGGGCCAACCGTCAGGCTCCCGTTGGCCAGATTGAGCTTGCCTTCCACCTGGCCGTCCACAAAGAGGTCTTCGCTGCCCGTAATCTCACCCTTGATTCGAATCCCCTGGCTGATGCATGCCGCCGCTTTCGCCGAAACCGGCAGCCCGCCGGATGCGTCGCGCGAACCGCCGAAACCCGCACTTGGCAGAGACGTGACAGTTCCCGGCCCGGCGGAGTTCTCCGGAACTGCTTGACCCTTCGAGTCTTCTTTCTTGAACACGAGACACCTCGACCAAAATTCGGCTTTTCAAAGTCGCCTTTCTCGGGCTGGAGGGGACCTCGCGACTCAGAAAACCGAAGATAGTACAGGGTTTAGCGGGTGTAAAGGGAAATGCCGGTAGCAAATCTAGGGTGTTACGCGACGCGCTACACTAGGGCTTGTGGCTTTGCTGCGCCGAGTCCCACAAGGGCTGGTGTGGCCAGCGATACGCGGTCCTTCTCTCGTAATTCCCACAGAGCTACCAGCATTCCGGCCCATTCCCTGGTTAACTTCTTGATAGATATACGCTTCTGCCACCAACGCTCGGGATCGAAATCCCCGTCCGGCGCACTGGTCACGCGTACCGTGGTGCCCGCGGGAAACACACGCCCGAAAATATACCGGGCGCGCCGGGTGTGATAATTGGAGGTCACCACGATCACGCTGCGCCATTTGCGCTGTTTGGAAAGCTGCGCCAGGCCCTGGGCCTCCTCCTTGGTGTTGTCCGCATCGTGCGCCGCGCGAACAATCTTGTCTTTGGGCACCCCGCGCTCGACCAAGTCGTGCTCCATCAATTCCGCGATGCCCGCGTAAGGCCGCAGCCGCCGCCCGCTGGCCACCACGATGGGGGCCATGCCCTGGCGATACAGCTGGGTTGCACGCGTGGCCCGGTCTCCGTAAAAGTTGTCGTCGCTTAGCACCAGAATGGCATCGGCGCGCTCCATCGGATCGTCGATGATCCAGCCTTCGCCCGCGAATCGTAAAATGGGATAGCGCGCGAGATACACCAGGGCGCACAGCACCACCACAAAAAGCAAGGAAACCAGCGAGGAGATGATTCCGCCGTGCTGTGGCCGCTCGATCCGCCGCGGACCACGTCCCTTCATGAATTGGGATCCAGCGCACGCAACTGCTCGGCGGCCCGCTCCGGCAGGACCGCGTTGAAATAGACTTCCTTGATACTGTAAGACTTGTTGCGCTTTTCCAGGATCGGCAAAATTTCAATGTGCCAGTGAAAATCGTCGGCCAGAGTTTTCCAGTAACCGGCCATTTCACCCTTTTTGTTCCGGGTGTTGGGTGCGGTGTGCACCACCAGATGGAAGGCCGGCGCGACTTTTTCCAAGCGCCGCAGCACCCGTCCTAGCAGGGCCGCCAGGTGCCTGCGGTTGGAGCCCGGTCTCGGTTGTTCGAACAAGTGATTATGCCGCCGATGCAGCAGCCATATTTCGTAAGGCACCCGCGAAGAATACGGGCACAGTGCGTAGTATTCCCCCTGCACATCGACGATGCGCTTCCCTTGCTTCTCTTCTTGGCGCACCACGTCGCAAAAAATGCAGCGCTCGCGCTCGCGATACCATTCGTTGGCGGAACTCAGTTCGTATTTGATGCGCCGGGGCACAAAGATGGTCGCGGTGATTTGTGAATGGGCATGCGGCCACTCGGCGCCCGCCATGGCCCCTTGATTCTTGAACAGTGCGACATACTTGAATCGCGCATCCTTTTTCAAATCGGCAACCCGCGAGGCCCACACCCACAAAACTCGCTCGATTTGTTCGTCGCTGAGTTGCGACATCTTGATATCGTGGTGGGGCGTCTCCACCACGACCTCATGCGCCCCGGTGGCCCCCATCTTGTCGTACATGCCTTCCGCCGAGCGCCCCGGCTCGCCTTCAATGCGGTAAAGCGGCTCCGGATGGGGCAGCACGCGCACTTGCCAGGCTCCTTCGGCCGGCCAGGTCAGAATCGCAGGCTGTTTTTCCGCTACGCCCGCATCGAAAGGGCAGACGACCGCGGATTCTTCCGTCGCGTCTTTTTGGCCCAAAACTACCCAACTTTGCGTGATGGGATCTCGTCTGATTTCCATGCGGGATTCTTCAGCGGACACAGCGTACAGGTGCGAAGGCGCCCGGAAACAATGCGGACTGCGGCAACGGCCCCAAGAACTCGATCATGCGCAGTAGTTTGTTTCTCCACTCCGCAATTGTCAAGCCGCCGCGCGCGTGTTTCCGATTTTCTCTGCAGTTCGCGGATCTGTTCTTCAGAAACCATCGATCATTTTCGTTCAGGGGTCTGCACACTCTATGCGTCGATCCGTTTTGTCTTCTCTGTAACCTCCGTTTTCGCAGAGATCCGAAGGGTGCTCGGGCCTCCGTGAACCCTGCGTTAGGTCTTTTCTCCGCCTCCGCACATGCTATCCTCTCGCCAAGTATGGACGCCGATTCCGAATTGATGCAGCAAGCCCTCGACGAAGCCCGCGCCGCCGCCCGCGCGGGAGAAGTCCCCGTCGGCGCCGTGCTGGTCCATGACGCCAAGATTGTCGCCCGCTCCGGCAACCGCACCATCCGCGACTGCGACCCTACCGCCCACGCCGAGATCGTGGTTCTGCGCGAAGCCGCTCGCGCCCTGGGCAACTATCGCTTGGCCGCCACCGCACTCTACGTCACGATTGAGCCCTGTAGCATGTGCGCGGGCGCCATCATCCAAGCCCGCGTCCCCCGGCTAGTCTATGGCTGCGATGACCCCAAAGGTGGGGCCGTCCGCTCCTGTTTCGAAATTTTTTCGCATCCCCGACTCAACCACCGAGTCGAGGTCGCTCCCGGTGTTCTCGCCTCCGACTGCGCGGCCCTCATCCAATCGTTCTTCGCCGAGCGGCGCTAGGTACGCCAGCTTGGTCGCGCTGCACTTTTGCCGACCCACTTTTTTCCCAATGTGCCCTATTTCTGAAAAACGAACGGGTCTGCTACGATTACAAATGGCCGCGGAGAGGTGACTGAGCGGTTGAAAGTACTCGCCTCGAAAGCGAGCGTAGGGGAAACTCTACCGTGGGTTCAAATCCCACCCTCTCCGCCATCCAGTCTTTGATTTCTCTCGCCTATGCGCATGCTCCGCGGAAGGCCGGTTTTGGCGCCCATAATGGGCGGCGTCGCTCAGGCCTGCGCGTCTTCGTCTCTTTAGCCGAAGAAGGGCGCGAATCGGGGAGTGTTTCTCCGAGGCAGCGTCAAGTAATTTACTTTGGCGCGCAAAACGAAACCAGTAGTTCGAATTGACTGTCCCTAGCCAGTTCTTCCACCAATCCTGTCGCTCGGATCAAAGCGGAATTGTCGACCGCGCCTGCGGTTTGTATTTTCCAATACTCCGAGGCCTGAAATGTTTTGCAGCGACGCAATAATCGCGGAGAAGCTCAACGAATGCAAGAACGCTCGACGGCAAGCCCTCGATCATCCGAGGCAAGGATCCTGTGACTGCTTGAAAATGGAGGCGTGCAGCGAAGGACAAGAAAACTGTATGGCAATGCATGGCGGAAATCATGGGAATTGGTTAGAATCCGCGGCGGAGCCTTGTCTCGCGGGACTTAGTAACGTGTGGTCTCACGGATCTAGTTGGCTTCGGTTGCAGCAGTCGAGAAAAGATGCCACTTGTCGCGCGCAGCAGCGGGGTCACTCGGTGGGATGCGGTCCCGATCTTGGAGATGGACATCCTTTGGATGACGGCCGGACTTGGCTGCGACGGAGATACGATCGCGGTCACGGCGGCGATGCAGCCAAGCATTGAGGATATAGTCCATGGAGCCCTTCCGTGGATACCCAAAGTCAATTTCCATAATCCTTTCCTCGCCTACGAAAACGGAGATGAATTCGTCCGGTACTATCGGGAGGCGGCCGAAGGAAAACGTTCTCCTTTTATTTTGGTGGTTGAAGGCTCGATACCAAACGAAAAAAACAAGGAAGCAGGCTACTGGGCTACGTTTGGCACAGACAGGGAGAGCGGGCAGCCGATCACGACGTGCGATTGGATCGACCAGTTGGCGCCAAAGGCTTGGGCGGTCGTCGCGGCAGGAACGTGCGCTACCTATGGCGGCATTCATGCCATGGAGGGAAATCCGACCGGTTGCATGGGATTGGCGGATTACCTTGGCTGGGATTGGAAGTCGGGTGCGGGCATTCCCATCGTTTGTGTTCCTGGATGTCCGGTACAACCCGACAATTTCATGGAAGTGCTTCTGTATTTGCTGAATATGGCGGCCGGGCGGGCCCCGATGATCCCACTAGACGATGCCCTGCGACCCACCTGGCTCTTTGGAGCCACAGTCCACGAGGGATGCGACCGCGGCGGATATTACGAGCAGGCGCAGTTCGCCGAAGAATATGGATCGCCGACGTGCATTGTGAAACTCGGTTGTTGGGGGCCGGTGGTGCAGTGCAATGTTGGAAAGCGCGGATGGATGGGAGGAGTCGGCGGATGCCCAAACGTCGGCGGGATTTGCATCGGGTGCACCATGCCTGGTTTTCCGGACAAGTTCATGCCGTTCATGAACCAGCCGCCGGGTTCGCTGCTTTCTTCGGCCGCGGTAGCGACGTATGGCCGCGCGATTCACGCCTTGCGGCGGTTCACGCAGGCGTCGCTCAACAAGGAGCCTCCTTGGAGGACTCGTGCGAAGGACTGAGCGTGTCGTGCGGGGCAAAGCGTGGAATCTATCTCTTGGGCCACGCTGGGTAAAGCAAGAGGTGAGAAATGGCGTCGAATTTTCTCATGCAAGCCGATGGGAGCCGCAACGACGCGCCGCCCGCGGCCACGGATAGGCAAGCTGCCAGCCTGCGCGACGCGGAGCGAGCACTTCAAGAACTCGCCGATGTGTTTCTACAACAACAGTCGCTGGTTTCGAGCACGAGTCTCGATTTCGCAGAAAAAGTTGAGTCGAAACTAACTCCCGAAGCGCCTTTGTTGAACATGGAAGCGAAGTACCGCGCTCTCGTTGAGCAAATCCCCGCGGTTGTGTTCATGGCCTATCTGGACAAGGGAATCGGCGAAGCCTACGTAAGCCCGCAGATTGAAGCGGCGCTAGGTTTCTCACAGAGCGAATGGCTGGAAGACCCAGTGCGTTGGTATCAGCAGATTCATCCCGATGACAAGATGCGCTGGAGCGCAGAAGCTGCTGAAATGTTCCTCTCCGGTAAACCATTGCGATCAGCGTATCGGGTGATCGCACGCGATGGAAGAGTGCTGTGGTTTCAGTGCGAAGCGAAGATGATTCGCCGCGATGATGGACGGCCTTGGTTCATCCACGGCGTTGGGTTCGACATTACGGAACGAAAAGCTCTTGAGGAAGCCATTCTGAATATCAGCGCCACCGAGCAACGGCGCATAGCTCAGGATTTGCATGATGGCCTGGGGCAGCACCTGACGGGCATCGCTTTCATGAGCAAAGTTCTCGAGCAGAAGCTTTCGGACAAGTTCTTACCCGAGGCCGCGGAGGCGGCGAAGATCGTAAGAATGGTGAACCAGGCAATCGACAATACGCGTCAACTCGCGCGGGGTCTTCATCCGGTGGCGGCGGAGCCCCAGGGACTTATGTCCGCACTGAAGAAATGGGCAAGTGAGGTAGAGGGACTGTTTCACATCAGGTGCAGTTTCCAATGCAAGAAGGCAGTTCATATTCACGAGGCCAATCTGGCTACGCATCTCTATCGAATCGCGCAAGAGGCAGTGAATAATGCGATTCGCCACGGGAGATCCAGAAATATCGTCATTGGCCTATCGGGCAAGAACGGCGCGGGCATGCTGACAATTCGAGATGACGGGGATGGATTCCCGAAGAAGCAGGTCGGCCAGCCGGGAGTCGGCCTGAGCATCATGAACTACCGTGCCGACATAGTGGGCGGCTCGCTGAAGGTTCAGCCGAACGAAGAGCGAGGCATAACCGTGACTTGTATGTTCCCCATTCGAGGCGTTGAATAGGAGCGGCATCCGATGGAAATTAAACCTCAAACCGGTTCGCAGGCGAAGAAATGCAAAGTGCTTCTGGTCGACGATCACCCCATCGTTCGGCAAGGACTTGCCATGCTGATTGATCGCGAACCCGATCTGACGGTCTGCGGGGAAGCCGAGGGCGCGCAATCCGCCTTCCATGCGGTGGCCACACAACAGCCAGACATCGTGGTATTGGACATTTCTCTGAATGGGCCGGACGGGCTGGACGTGCTCAAGGAAATCCGCGCGAAGACGACGAACCTGCCGGTGCTAATTCTCTCCATGCATGACGAGTCCATCTACGCCGAGCGCGCGATGCGCGCGGGCGCGAACGGCTACATCATGAAGCAGGAGGCCACCGAAAAAGTGCTGGTAGCCATTCGTAGAATTTTGCAGGGCGAAGTTTATCTCAGTGATCGACTGACGAGCACGATGTTGCAGCAGTATGTCCGCGGCGCTTCGTCGGCCAAGAGTTCTCCTCTCGTTAATCTCACGGACCGGGAGTTGGAAGTCTTTCGTTTGATCGGCGAAGGACACGCCACTCGCCAGATTGCCGACGAGCTGCACCTCAGCGTCAAGACCATCGAGTCCTACCAAGCCCACATCAAGGAAAAGCTGGCGCTGCGAAATGCCCGCGAACTCGTGCAGCATGCCATTGAATTGAATGGACGGTGAGTCGGTACGGCGGGTGTTAGCTCAGTTTTTGCACAGAAATCCACATCGGGGATTCCCCTATACCCGCATACGACTGTCCCCTATGAATAATTCAGCGCGCACCCGATTGCAGAATCCCTGCAGCAGCTGTAATTCTCCTAATCGAAATTTTGCATAGTAGTCTGTCCCAAGCGGACAAAAGGTTCCCTCGGGAAACTGTTGTCCGGTCCGCTGTGCTTGCGGAGCGTTGGGCAATTTCGGAACTTCTCACGCGCAGAGTCGTCTCTGCTGGGACTTGCAAGAGCCCGAAAGGAGAGACCAGTAATGACACCCGAAGCAGTTCCTTACGGCCGAAAAACACAAAAAGCGTCACCGGTTTCCGATGTACATATTCTATGGATTACAGCCGGACTTGGTTGTGACGGAGATTCCGTCTCCATAACGGCGGCGACGCAACCTAGCATTGAGGACGTCTTGCTGGGCGCGATTCCGGGTTTGCCTCGAGTGCATCTGCACAACCCTGTGCTTGCCTATGAAAATGGGGATGATTTTCTCAAGTACTGGTATCAGGCGGAACAAGGCAAGCTCGACCCGTTTGTTCTGGTGGTGGAAGGGTCGATTCCCAACGAGAAAATCAAGAAGGAAGGCTACTGGGCGGCACTCGGGACCGATCCGAAAACCGGTCAGCCCATCACGACCAATGAATGGATCGATCGGCTGACCCCCAAAGCGCTAGCTGTGGTGGCGTGTGGTACGTGCGCAACCTACGGCGGAATCCACGCAATGCAGGGCAACCCTACCGGAGCGATGGGTTTGGCCGACTATCTTGGGTGGGATTGGAAATCTAAGGCGGGCTTGCCCATCGTGAACGTGCCTGGTTGTCCGGTTCAGCCGGACAACTTCATGGAGACGGTGCTTTACCTCCTGTACCAGGTGTCGGGTCTGGCTCCGATGATTCCCCTGGATGAGCAGCTACGGCCGACCTGGCTTTTCGGAAAGACCGTCCATGACGGATGTGACCGCGCCGGTTATTACGAACAGGGAGATTTCGCTGAAGTCTACGGGTCCCCGAAGTGCATCGTGAAACTTGGCTGCTGGGGACCGGTGGTAAATTGCAACGTGCCCAAGCGCGGCTGGATGGCAGGCATCGGCGGGTGCCCAAACGTGGGAGGCATCTGTATCGGCTGCACGATGCCGGGCTTCCCGGACAAGTTCATGCCGTTCATGGATGAGCCGCCGGGAGCGAAAGTCTCCGCCGCCAGCATCAGCATCTATGGCAGAGCCATCCGGTCTCTGCGAGCGTTTACCAACGCCACCGTGAACAAGGAACCGAAGTGGCGCCATCCTCGCGCGGAATTAACCACTGGCTACAGACCCGGGGCGTACTGAGAGATAAAGGAGCGGAAATCATGGGCACAATCACGTCTGCGGCAAAAGGAACGCCAACCGGTTCGAGAAAACTGGTGGATATGAATTGGGACCCGATCACTCGAATCGTTGGCAGCCTTGGAATATTCACGAAGATTGATTTCGAAAACCGTCAGGTCGCCGAGTGCCACAGCACGTCGTCGATCTTCCGGGGCTACAGCATCTTCATGAAGGGCAAGGATCCACGGGATGCGCACTTCATTACCAGCCGCATCTGCGGCATCTGCGGCGACAACCATGCGACGTGCGCCACCTACGCCCAGAACATGGCCTTCGGCGTGCGGCCGCCGGCGCTCGCTGAGTGGATCGTCAATCTCGGTGAAGCGGCCGAGTACATGTTCGACCACAACATCTTTCAAGACAACCTGGTCGGCGTGGATTTTTGTGAGCAGATGGTGAAAGAGACCAATCCTTCCGTACTGGCAAAGGCGGAAAAAACGCAGGCGTCGGGTTCGAATCTTCACGGTTTCCGAACCATTGCGGACATCATGCGCGCGCTCAATCCTTTTACGGGATCGTTCTATCGCGAAGCCTTGCAAATGAGCCGGATGACGCGTGAGATGTTCTGCCTGATGGAAGGGCGGCACGTGCACCCATCCACGCTGTACCCGGGCGGAGTGGGGACCGTTCCGACGATCCAGCTCTTCACTGACTACCTGGTGCGCTTGATGAAGTACGTGGAGTTCATGAAAAAAGTGGTTCCACTGCACGACGACCTATTTAATTTCTTTTATGACGCCCTGCCAGGCTATGAAGAAGTAGGCCGGCGACGGGTGCTGCTGGGATGCTGGGGATCGTTCAACAATCCGGCAGATTGCGACTATACGTACAAAAAGATGACCGACTGGGGCCGCAAGATGTATGTTACGCCCGGAGTGGTCGTCGACGATAAATTGGTGACCACGGACTTGGTGGACATCAACCTGAACATCCGCATCCTGCTCGGAAGCTCTTACTATGACGGCTGGGAGAACGGCGAGAAATTTGTGAAAAACGATCCTCTGGGCAATCCAGTGGATCAGAACCATCCATGGAATCAGACGACGATCCCGCGGCCTCAGAAGCGCGACTTTGCCGGCAAATACACGTGGGTTATGTCGCCGCGCTGGCTCGACAAGAGGACCGGCGATCATTTGGCGCTCGACACCGGCGGCGGGCCGATCGCTCGGCTCTGGGCGACAGCGTTGGCCGGCCTTGTGGACATTGGCTACATCAAGTCGACCGGACGAAGCGTGAAGATGTACTTGCCGAAAACGACCTCGCTGCCCGAGGTCGAGTTCGAATGGAAGATTCCGAAGTGGAGCAATGCCATCGAGCGCGACCGTGCACGCACCTACTTCCAAGTGTACGCGGCATCGGCCGCCCTGTACTTTGTCGAGCAGGCGCTGTCGGAATTGCACGCGGGAAGAACCAGGACATGGTCGGAGTTCACCGTGCCGCAGGACGCCATCGGCTGCGGTTTTCACGAGGCGGTGCGTGGCGTGTTGTCTCATCACGTGGTTATTCGGAACGGCAAGATCGCCAACTATCATCCGTATCCTCCGACGCCGTGGAACGCAAATCCGCGGGACATCTACGGAACGCCAGGGCCTTACGAGGATGCCGTGCAGAACACGCCAATCTTCGAGGAAAATGGCCCGGACAAGTTCAAAGGCATAGACATCATGCGCGCGGTGCGGAGTTTCGATCCCTGCTTGCCTTGCGGCGTACACATGTACCTTGGCAACGGAAAGGTGCTCGAGACCCATCACTCGCCGATGTTCGGCCTGCAACCTTGAGGTTCGTGAAAGTTGAGAGGAAGCGCGGGTGGTCAAGCGAGCGAGGGGTGAACTTTGGGTGCGGCCTGGTGAAGTTACTCGCTCAACCGCAGCCACCCGCTTCCATTTACCTTGAAGGAGACCATGGCGGAGGATACAGCACTCCAAAAGCGAATTCAGAGGATCGGCCAAATCGTCGAACAGCTTGAGGCGAGCGCGGATCCGAACGCGCGCGCTATGGCGAAAGAGCTGCTCGAATCGCTGATGGCATTGCACGGGGCCGCGTTGGAACGAATTCTGGAACTCGCGTCCGAGGCCGGTGAAGCGGGAGGAGCCATTATCCGGAAATGTGGACGCGATGAACTGGTCAGCAGCGTGCTCCTTCTCTACGGGCTGCACCCGGAGGATTTGCGCACTCGCGTGACACGGGCGCTGGAGAAATCGCGAAGCAACTTTGAAGCGCATGGCGCGAGCGCGGAATTGGTCTCCATCAATGAGGATGGAGCGGTCCGGCTTCGGCTTCAGGTCCACGGCTGCGGCTCTTCTGCTTCGTCGGTCAAGTCGACGCTCGAAGCCGTCATTCAAGACGCCGCGCCAGATGCTACGTCGATCGTCGTGGAAGAGGCGGATGCGGTGCTGACGCGGTCCGGGTTTGTATCTTTGGCGCAACTCCAGAGTGGCCAAGCGATGGCGGATTTATCCGTGGCGCGAGTTCAGCGGGGCGAGGACTGACATGCCTGCGGCGCTTCCGCCTCTGCAGGAAAGCGCGTTCGCGGTTCTCCGGCAGTTTGCCCGCAAGCGGGCTCCGGTAGAGCGCTGCGAGATGTGCAGCCGCGAACTCCCTCCTGAACACGAGCACCTGGTGGAACCAGCCAACCGCAAGCTGATTTGCGCTTGCGACGCGTGCGCCATTCTTTTCGAAGGTCAGAGCGGCACAAAGTACAAACGCGTTCCACGCCGAGTTCTGTTCCTGAGGGATTTTGAACTGACAGACGGCCAGTGGGACGGATTGATGGTTCCAATCGAAATGGCGTTTTTCTTCAAGAGCACGCCGCATGGAAAAGTGATCGCGCTCTATCCAAGTCCGGCTGGACCGACTGAATCTCTACTTTCGCTGGACACTTGGACTGAAATCGCAGAGTTGAATCCGATACTCAACGAAATGGAATCCGATGTGACCGCGCTGCTGGTCAACCGGGTGGGGCATGCACGAGGGTCTATTCCCGCGGAGTATTATCTGGTCCCGATCGATGAATGCTACAAATTGGTGGGTTTGATCCGGACCCACTGGCGCGGACTTTCCGGAGGCACCGAAGTTTGGCGCGAGATCGGCTCATTTTTCGCCGCGCTCAAGAAGCGGGCCGGGTTCGGTCAAGAGGGCGCGCATGCCTGATCTGCGGCTCAGCGTCGAAAGCGCCGAGGTGGTGCAATACGCGGCCGCGCCATTGCTGGCATTCAAGGTACAAATCGTCAATAGCTCGAGCGAAGAGATCATTCACACGGTCGCCCTGCGGGCCCAAATCCAGATTGAGGTCACCCGGCGGAAATACGACCCGAACGAGCAATCGCGGCTGCGCGACCTTTTCGGTGAACCGGACCGGTGGGGCCAGACCCTGCGGAGTATGTTGTGGACGCATGCGAGCGTTGTGGTGCCACGTTTCACTGGCAGCGTGGTGGCGGACATCACGGTGCCGTGCACGTTCGATTTCAACGTTGCGGCCACAAAATACTTTCACGGTGTGACGAGCGGGGATCTGCCCGTGTGCTTGCAATTCAGTGGAACCGTCTTCTACCAGGACGATGATGGACCGCTTCAAGTTGCCCCCATTTCCTGGGACAAAGAGGCGAAGTATCGGTTGCCGGTAAAGGTTTGGAAAGATTTGATGGACGCCTATTACCCGAATTCCGCATGGCTTGCCTTGCGAAGGGACACATTTGAAAAGCTTTATCAATACAAAGTCCGCGAAGGAATTCCTACTTGGGAAGAAGCGATGGAGCGGGCGTTGAACGCTCTGCCGGAAACGGTGCGGTCATGAATGCGGCGCTGGTAGACGGGATCGTGAAGGCCGTGCTCTACGAAGGGTACATGCTTTACCCCTATCGCCCTTCCTCCGTGAAGAACCGGCAGCGATTCAACTTTGGCGTTGTGTATCCGCGGACGTACAGCGAGGCACAAGGCGGCACGGATGCGTGGAAGATGCAAACGGAGTGCTTGGTGGTGGGCAATGAAGACACCCAGTGTGTGGTACGGGTCCGATTCTTGCGCATGGTGGTGCGTTCCATTGTAAGACTGCGGACGCCTTCGAATGAACCTTCCTCAGTAGCAGAAGGAAACGTCGAAAGGGTCGAAAGGCTGGAAGTCAACGGTAAGACTTTCCAGCCGTGGCAAGAGGCCGTCGAAGAAGTGATCGAAGTGACCGAGTTCAATCTGTCGGCGCTTACGGCGCACTCCATGCAATGGCCCTTCCGGTTATCTGCCAAGCAGGAGAAAGAAGCGGTTCGGGATGAGTCTGGATTGATTGTTGGAATCATTCAGCGCGACAAGACCAGTGTTGCAGGAACGATCGAGCTCACCGCCGAGCAGGTAAAGCAGGGCGTCTTTAAGCTTACGGCGCGTATTTTGAACGATTCGCGAATCGATGGTGTTGGTCTCGTTAGCCGCGAGGAAGCCCTGGCGCGGTCTCTCGTTTCGGCTCACACGATTCTGGAAGTTCGCGATGGGCAGTTTGTTTCTCTGGTCGACCCTCCGGACACGTACCGCGATTTTGCTCTGGCGTGCCAAAACGTGGGGACGTGGCCGGTCCTTGTCGGGGAAGAGGACCAACGCGACACCATGCTCTCTTCGCCGATCATACTGTACGACTATCCGCAGATTGCTCCGGAAAGCCCGGGTGATTTGTTCGATGGCGCGGAGATCGATGAGATTCTGTCGCTGCGCATTATGACCATGACGGAGGAAGAGAAACGAGAAATGCGGCAGTCCGATGAGCGCGCGCGGCAGATTCTCGAGCGGACGGAGGCTTTGCCGGACGAGCAATTCATGAAACTGCACGGAGCCTTGCGCGGGCTGCGCGCCGTCAAGGGGGAGACGCCATGAACAAATGGGAATGGCAACTCCTGGAGGACAAGAGCCCAATGGAGTCGCTCACGATCTCGGGCGTTCAAGTGCGGCGCGGCGACCGGGTAAGACTGCGGCCACGCCCCGGCGGAGACATTTTCGATCTCGCGCTTGCGGGGAAGATCGCGGCCGTCGAATCCATCGAGCAAGATTACGAAGGCAAGCTGCATGTTGGTGTGGTTCTTGACGACGATCCCGGCAGGGACATCGGCCTGATGCGCCAGCCGGGCCATCGGTTTTTCTTTGCAGCGAGCGAGGTAGAACCCGTCGCGCAAGGTGAAGAGGCGCGCGCCGTGGAAACGAAGACCATACTGATTGCGGGAATTGGCAACATCTTTCTGGCAGATGATGGATTTGGCGTCGAAGTAGCGAGCCGGCTCGCGAACAAATCGTTTCCGTCAGGCGTACGAGTGGCCGACTTTGGAATTCGGGGGTTTGACCTCGCGTACGCCTTGATGGAGGGCTACGAGACCACAATTCTCGTGGATGCTTATCCCGGCGAAGGCCAGCCAGGCACTCTCTTCATTGTCGAGCCAGACTTGAAAAACTTGAATCCTTCCGAAACACGGCAAGGATTTATGGAGCCCCATGCAATGAATCCCATCAGTGTTCTGCGATTGGCCGAAAACATGGGTGGACAGCTGAAACGAGTATTGGTCGTCGGCTGTGTGCCAGCGACTCTCGGGCCGGAAGAGGGGCAAATGGGGTTGAGTGAGCCCGTGGCGGCTGCCGTGGATGAAGCTATGAAACTCATCGATTCACTGGTGACGGGAATTCTTGCAGGAGAATGGCCTGCAACGAAGTAGAAGGAATCCCTATCGCTCAAAGGAGACGGCCATGGCGACTGAAATAATGAATCGGACGGACGAGGCAGATGGAAACGGCAAAGAAACTCTGTACATGCTCGGAGGTGTGGCGCTCGTAATCTTTGGCGCCGGACTGGTGCTTTCCAATCCGACCGTGCGCCGCTATCTCGGGCAGGCGGGGTTGGGCAATATTGCTTCGGCGGCGCTGCCGGATCTAGAACGTTATTTCCGTCTCCGTGCCATGTAGGGGTACACCTAGTCGCTGCAAATGGCGACTCCAATTCCTCGGGAGTTGAGCTGACTGCAAGACCGCGGTTCAGCAGAAACGGAGCGCGGCGATGGCACTTGTCAAAAATGGCTTAGCTCATTTTGAAATTGATGCGAGAGCGAGCTTGTTCACGGTGCAGGCCTTTGCGTCTGGGATCATCGCAGTGGTGGCCCACAGTCCCAAATTTGCGATCCGTGATCTTGTCGGGAACATAGAGTTTGTTCCCGGCAACATGCAGAAAGCATCGATTTATCTGACGATCAACGTTAGTTCGCTTGAAATCGCTGACGAAGTGAGCAGCGCTGACCGGCGGGAGATCGAGCGTGTCATGTTCGATGAGGTTTTGGAGAAGCGCACTTATCCAAAGGTAGAGTACAAGAGTTCGCGTGTGAACACTCTGAAGATTGGCGAAAACATGTATCGAGCGAACATCGCCGGCGATCTGACGCTTCACGGAATCACGCGAGGCATGGGCCTGGATGCACAAATCGTGGCTGGAGAAGATACGCTGCGGGCGCAGGGCTCCTTTTCCCTCATGCAGACCGATTATGGACTGAAGATTGCTTCCGTCGCCGGGGGCACTCTGAAGCTGAAGGATGAGCTGAAGTTGTCTTATTTCATCCTCGCGCGCCGGCAGGATTGAGAAGCAAGGATTAGATCATGCAGACCGGAACGCAAAGAGGACTTTCGCCAGTGAGATTTCTGATCGATACCGCTGTGAGCCGGTTCACCGTGCAAACCTTTGCGACTGGGCTGCTCTCCTCGTTTGGCCATAACCCCACCATCGGCATACGCGACTACGATGGGGAAGTTCGGTTCGTCCCCGAAACCTATGAGAATCCGTTTCTGCGGGTGACCTTGCGGACATCCACACTCGAAGTTCTCGACGAAATGAAGAACGATGATCGCAAGAAACTCGAACAGCTGATGTATCAGGAAGTTCTGGATGTAAAACGCTTCCCGGCCGCGGTGTACGAGAGTAAGCAAATAACGGTCCAGAAATTGAACAATGATTTGCTCTCTGTCCGTGTCACCGGTGAACTAGCGTTTCATGGCGTTACGCAGCCCCATTCGGTTGAGGCCCGCGTCATGAGCATGGGAACCATGTTGCGCATCTCCGGCGAATTCCCGCTGCGGCAATCGGACTACGGGATCAAGCCGGTTTCGTTTGCAGGGGGAGCCTTGCGATTGAAGGACGAGCTGAAATTCAAGTTCGAACTGGTAGCCCGAAGGCAGGAATAAACAGTGCGAGCGAGTAGCCGATACAGGATGTTCACGAAGGGAGCAGCGTCGTGTGCCTAGCGATACCCGGAAAAATCGTCGAACTGGACTCGCAGAACCCGCAGCAAGCCTTGGTGGAGGTTATTGGTGTGCGCCGCAGGGTGGACCTGGGACTCCTGCAAGATGAGCCTCCGGTGCCGGGAGACTGGGTGCTCATTCACGTGGGCTTTGCGATGAGTAAGATTAGCGAAGCGGACGCCGTCGATCAGATACGAACACTCACGATGCTGGGTGAGATTGATGCTGCGATGCAGGAAGTTCGCGGCTATGGTTTAGAGGATGAAGAGCGAGACCAATCGCCTCAAAGGCTGAAGCGATGAAGTTCGTAGATGAGTTTCGGGCTCCTGAACTCATCGGCAAGGCGGGCGAAGAGATCCGCCGGCTTGCCGATCCGAACCGGCATTACCGGATCATGGAAGTATGCGGCGGACATACGCATGCCATTTACCGCTTCGGTTTGAAGGACTTGCTTCCTTCTAACGTGGAATTGATACACGGTCCGGGCTGCCCGGTTTGTGTTCTCCCGATGGGTAGAATCGACGACGGGCTTTCTCTTGCTGGGAAGCCAGACTTCATCTTTGCCGCGTTTGGCGACATGATGCGCGTACCGGGAACCCACGGAAGCCCGCTGGAATACAAAGCCCGCGGCATGGACGTTCAGATCGTTTACTCGCCGGCAGATGCGCTCAAACTGGCGCGCAATAATCCCGAGAAGCACGTCATGTTCTTCGCTATAGGGTTTGAAACTACAGCGCCGTCCACGGCACTGACACTGATGCGTGCAAAAGCGGAAGGCCTGCCCAATTTTTCCGTATTTTGCAACCATGTCACCATCATTCCAGCCATCCGGGCAATCCTGGATTCACCGGATATGCGTTTGGATGGATTTGTTGGCCCGGGACACGTTTCCACGGTGATCGGTTGCCGGCCGTACGACTGGATTGCCAAGGACGAAGGCAAGCCGGTGGTGGTGTCCGGTTTCGAGCCTCTGGACATTCTGCAATCCATCTTGATGCTGCTGCGTCAGCTTCGAAAAGGCGAGGCGAGAGTCGAGAATCAGTACAAACGTGTTGTTCCCTGGGAAGGGAATCGTGCGGCACTCCGCGCATTGGAGGAAGTATTTGAACTTCGCCCTTATTTCGAGTGGCGCGGCCTGGGATTCATTTCGCAATCGGCCCTCAAGATTCGGGCGAGCTATGCGGAGTGGGACGCGGAGCAGCGTTTCGCGGTGCCGGGCGTGCGGGTTACCGACCCCAAGGCGGCACAATGCGGCGAGGTGTTGAAAGGGGTGCTCAAGCCGGTGCAATGCAAGCTCTTCGGACGCGAATGCACGCCCGAGCAACCGGTGGGCGCCTTGATGGTTTCGTCGGAAGGATCCTGTGCGGCCTACTATAATTACGAGCATCGCAAGCCTGTTACCATCGCCTGCGCCGCAGCGAATTGAGCGAATGAGATACCCATGGCCACTCCTGCTCCCAAGATCAGGTTCCGCGAACCGCAGATCGAAATGGCGCATGGCGCCGGCGGTAAGGCGAGCCGAAGACTAATTGAAGGGTTGTTCGCTCCACTTCTTTTTGGCTCCTCCCAGGGTCCGTTGGGCGATGCCGCCCACATCCAAATCAACGGAACACGAATCGCCATGACCACCGACAGTTTTGTGGTCAAGCCTTTGCGTTTTCCCGGAGGTTCGATCGGCGAGCTGGCCATCAACGGCACCGTGAATGATCTCGCGGTATCCGGCGCGAGGGCCGAAGCCATTGTGGTCACCTACGTTCTCGAAGCCGGATTGCCGACGGATGTTCTGGAAGCCGAAGTTCGGGCCATGGCTCAGGCTGCGGAGACGGCGGGAGTCATGATTGCCGGCGGCGACACAAAGGTCGTGGAGCACGGCAAGGCCGACAACATGTACATCACCACGACGGGAATTGGGCGCCTGCTTTCGGGAGTCGACATTTCACCGCAATCGGTGCGGCCGGGTGACCAAGTTCTGCTCTCTGGCCCTATTGGAGATCATGGCATCACGATATTGTTGGCACGAGGAGACCTGGACTTGGAGGCCGATCTCCGTTCGGACACGCGATCGGTGTTTCCCCTCGTTCAATCGCTCGTGCGCGAAGCCGGCGCAGGCGTCCGATGGATGCGCGATCCGACGCGCGGCGGCGTCGCTACTTCTCTCAACGAATTGGCACGGGACTGCGGCCACGGCATTGTTCTCTTTGAGGAAAAACTTCCTGTTCGCGATTCCGTGCGCGGCGCCTGTGAACTTCTTGGCCTCGATCCCCTGCATATCGCGAATGAAGGGCAATTTCTCGCAATCCTTTCCTCCGAGCATGCGGAAACCGCGCTGCAAGCCTTGCGCGCGACGCCTGGAGGCCAGGAAGCTGCATTGATCGGCGAAGTACGCGAACAACCTGTAAGTGGCGTTTTAGTGACGACTCTTTACGGCGGAAGCCGCCTGGTAGACATGCTGGTGGGCGACCCTCTTCCCCGCATTTGTTAGGAAACACGATGGCGACCGGCCTGGAACTGACCACCCAAATCGAACGGCGATTGCTTGCGCGCAATCAAGTGCTCGAGTCGTTTTTCGCCGTGGAAGCCCGCCGGCTGGCGGCAGCTTGCCGAGAAATGTCGCAGCGGTTTCTTCGCGGCGGCCGCCTCCTGGCTTTTGGGCGTGGGCCGTACGCCACGGATGCCCAGCACGTCTCCGTGGAATTCGTGCATCCTGTGATCGTTGGAAAACGCGCTCTCCCCGCGCTTGATCTTTCTCTCGCCTTTGCGCCGTGGCTGAAAACGCTCGTTCAGGCCCAGGACATGGTCATGGGTTTCGGTCCACCCGAGGGCGACCCCGAAGTGTGGGCCGCGCTGGACACAGCGCGCCAGCGCCACGCGATGACATTCGCTTTGCCTGGAGTCGCGGGCTCCTATTTCGCCGCTCCCGCCACGCAAGACCCGTTCATCCATCAGGAATTGGTTGAAGTCCTCTATCACACGCTTTGGGAGACCGTGCACGTCTTTTTCGAGCATCGCGAACTAGGTCATGACGTCGGACAAGCTGGATTCCTCTACCCATTTCTCGGCAAAGAGAAGCAGGAAACTTTTGATGTCGTCGCGGAAGTCGCTGCTTCCATCCAGATGAAAGTGCGTGACGATGCACTTCTGCGTGCGCGGGTTGCGAGGGAAGAAGCCGAAAAAATCGGCAGTGCGGCCACGGCCATTCGCGAACGCCTCGAACGAGGCGGCAAGCTCATTTTTTTTGGCAACGGTGGATCAGCCACCGACGCCAATGACTGGGCCATCGATTGCGTCATGCCACCGGCGCGGTACGAACCCATCCCCGCGATTTCCCTTTCCATGGAGCCTGCGAGCATCTCCGCCATCGCCAATGATGTTGGCACCGAATTGATTTTCCAGCGGCAGTTGATCGCTCAGGCGCGTCCCAACGACGTCGCCATTGCAATTTCCACCAGCGGCGGATCCAAAAACATCGTAATCGCGCTCGAGGAAGCTCGGAAGCGTAATCTGCTGACCGTCGCATTGCTTGGTTATGACGGAGGCGAAGTCCTGCGGCGCGGGCTGGCGGACTTTCCTCTAATCGTTCGGTCGGATTACATTCCGCGCATCCAGGAAGTGCAGGCCTCGATTTACCACCTCATTCGCGAGGCACTCGTCGAAGGTTTCGATCATGGCTAACCTGGAAATTTACGGAACGGCAAGCTGTCCTTACACCCGCGAGATACGCGAATGGCTTGAGCTCAGGGGAAGCGAGTTCACGGAGTACGATGTCGAAACAGATGGCCAGGCGCGCGAGCGCATGGGCCTGCTCGCGCAAGCACCCTTTACCGTTCCGTTGCTGGTGAAAGACGGCAAAGTAATTCAAATCGGATGGCAGGGACGCGGCTGCATCGTCGGAATGTAATCAGATGTTGAACGCTTACTCCATCAAAGTACGAGGTGTCGTGCAGGGTGTGGGCTTCCGCCCGTTCGTCTACAGGCTTGCGTGCGCGAACGGCTTGAAAGGTTGGGTGCTGAACGCGCAAGAGGGCGTCGACATCCACCTCGAGGGAGAAGCGGGACCTCTCCAGTCATTTCTCGCAGAGATGAAAACTCAACCGCCACAAGCGGCGGCGATCGTGGAGGTGCGCATCGAACTTGTGGAAGCGGCCGGTTTTACGGAGTTCACGATTCGGGAAAGCACCGGCGAGCGGCAACCCACCGTTCGAATCTCGCCCGATTTGCCCGTGTGCGAGAATTGCCTCCAAGAACTCTTAGATCCGCAAGATCGTCGTTATCACTATGCTTACATGAATTGCACGAACTGTGGCCCTCGCTACAGCGTCATTCGAAGTCTGCCCTACGACCGCCCCAATACCACGATGGCCCATTGGTTTCTAGACGCTTATTGCGCTGCGGAGTACGACAATCCAGCGAATCGGCGCTTTCACGCGCAGCCCGTCGGCTGCCCTTCTTGTGGACCACATTATCTTTTTCAAGCCGGCGATCAAGTTGTGCACGGCGATGAAGAAGCGATTCGGAACGCAGTGCATTACCTTCGCACAGGCAGGATCGTGGCTGTGAAAGGACTTGGCGGCTACCATCTGGCCTGCGACGCGAAAAATGCGGAAGCTATTTGTGCTATGCGGGCCAGGAAGTACCGCAAGGAAAAGCCCTTCGCCTTGATGGTGAAGAATACAAAGGTTGCGCGCAGCCTGGTTGACCTTAATCCCGAGACGGAAGCATTGATGAATTCCGTCGCCCGGCCCATCGTCCTCGCGCGGGCAAAGGTCGAATTGCCTGGGGTTGCCCCTGAAAATGACGAGTTTGGCGTGATGTTGCCTTACACACCGTTACATGTTCTCTTGTTTGCCGGCGGCGCCCCCGAAGCTCTGGTGATGACCAGCGCGAATCGTTCGAGCGAACCCATTTCCTACCGGGACGAAGACGCGCTGCGGCAACTTTCCTGCATCGCAGACGGTTTTTTGATCGGCGAGCGGCCTATTGCTCGCCGCGTGGACGATTCCGTTGCCCGCGTTGGGGTCTTCGGCCCAGCAATTCTTCGTCGAGCCCGCGGGTACGCACCCGGCGCTGCTGCTATGCTTCCGACGGATCGTCCCATTCTCGCTCTAGGCGCAGACCTCAAGAACACCATCACTCTTGTCGTGGATGGTCAAGCCTTCGTTAGCCAGCATATTGGAGACTTGGATCATTACGAATCGTTTTGCGCCTTCCGGGAAACCATCCAGGATTTGCTTTCGATGTATGAAATTGATTCGAACGATTTGTTGCTGGTTCACGACGCACACCCTCAGTATGTTTCGACGATTCATGCCTTGGAGCTTTCAGCATCGCAGAAGTGTGCCGTGCAGCATCACCGCGCTCATGTTGCTTCCGTGCTCGCCGAGCGCGGCGCCTGGGACGAGCGCGTCATCGGTGTCAGTTTCGACGGTACCGGTTATGGGGATGATGGCACAATTTGGGGCGGCGAGATTTTTGTCGGCAGCGTTCGGGAAGGCTTCCAGCGTGTTTCGCATCTGCGCGGTGCGGCACTACCTGGCGGGGATGCGGCCGCTTCGCATCCAGCCCAGGCAGCGGCCGGCTTTCTCGCGCAGTTGAATGATCTGCCAGATTTGACGGCTCCTCCGTTTTCATTTCCTTCGCGCTATCTGGACGCATTGCAGCTCGTGCATACGAGGATTCGCTCTTTCGGCACGACTTCCATGGGGCGCCTTTTCGACACAGCCGCCGCCCTGCTTGGTTTCACACGCGAGGTTGCTTTCGAAGGGCAGGCCGCGATGTGGCTTGAGCGCCTTGCTAGCCGTTCTTCGACAACCGATTCATACCTTTTCCCGTTTTCGGGCCGCGAGTTGGACTTTCGCTCGGTGCTCGACGGCATTATCCGCGACCGGCTCCGTGGCCGGGACAACAGTGAAATAGCACGCGCGTTCCAGCGCGGCATCGCTGACGGCGTGCGCGACGCTGTCACAACTCTATGTCGCCAGCAGGGGCTTGATACCGTTGTGCTTTCCGGGGGCGTTTTTCAGAATGAACTGCTTTTGCGCGACCTCAAGAGCCTTTTGGAACCTGAACGTCTGCGGCTCTGGACAAATCACGTCGTCCCGTCCAACGATGGCGGAATCAGCCTCGGGCAAGCTGCGCTGGCCGCGTTGGCAAGCCCTGGGTCAGGCGCTTCCATCGAAGAAACCGATTCTGCATGGATGAGCCACGTGACGTAAGAATGTTTTGTTACCGACGCTGTTGTGCTGTTTAGCTTGAGGTGAGCCGCGCAAATGCATGAGCTTTCGATTGCCATGAGCATCGTCGATATGGCGCAACAGGAAGCGGAACGCCGCGGAGGGGTGCAAGTGCACGCCGTGCACCTTCGGCTCGGGCTCTTGTCCGGAGTCGTGAAAGAAGCTCTTCTTTCTTCCTATGAGATGGCATGCCATGCCACGCCTCTGGAAGGATCGCAGCTGTTGATTGAGGAAATTCCAGTCGAAGTCTTTTGTCCCAAGTGTGGTGTCGCGCGGCTGGTTCGCTCGATTCAGTGGTTTTGCTGCCCCGAATGTGCCACTCCCACTCCCACTGTCATACGCGGAAAAGAGCTGGAAGTCGTAGCGCTGGAGATCCAAGAATGAGCGCCGAACCTCGACTGGTGGAAGTCCGCAAGAATGTCCTCAAACAAAACGATGTCATCGCGCGCGCGCTGCGAGAGCGTTTCCGCCAAGCGGGTGTGCTGGTTGTGAGTCTCGTTTCCAGCCCCGGTTCGGGCAAGACGGCTTTTCTGGAGAAGACCCTGACGCTTCTTCAACCCCGCTACAGGGTTGCAGCGCTCGTGGGCGACCTTGCCACCGAGAACGATGCGGCTCGTCTGGCTCGCAGCCACGCTCCTGTGAAACAGATCATTACCGGCACGGTCTGCCATCTTGAGGCGGCCATGGTCCAGAATGCGGTGGATGGCTGGGATCTAAAGCATCTGGATTTTCTGTTCATTGAAAATGTCGGGAACCTGGTGTGCCCTTCCTCATACGATCTCGGCGAAGACTTGCGTTTCGTGCTGCTCTCGGTCACGGAGGGTGAGGACAAGCCCCTCAAGTATCCAACGATATTCAACAGCGCGGACGTTGCCGTGATCACAAAATCGGACCTTGCCGCTGCTGTAGAGTTTGACGAGGCGGCCGCGAGACGCAACGTCCAAGCTGTCCGGCCGGGCATGGACGTTTTCAAATTATCTGCCAAAAGCGGAGAAGGAATGGACAAATATCTGGAATTTCTCGAACGCCGAGCCATGCGTCCTGCTTTATTTCGACACGACCTATCGCAAGACGGCGCTCGTGCTCCGGAATCGCTCGTGGATGCCAGCCAGCGCGAAGGCAGTGCTCAAAAGACAACTAGCCGCGCATAGACACCTGTGGATCGCGAGGTTAGCCTTGCTGAGAGGCCGCTCCGCGATACGTTATGCCCCCTTTGCTGAGAGTTCTTGGGCTTCGGGTTGAGTTCGTCGATTCGGCACGAAAGCGGATTCACGCCGTGAACGGCGCCAGTTTGGATGTGTGGCCTGGGGAGGTGCTGGGCATCCTTGGGGAATCGGCCTGTGGCAAATCAACGTTCGCGAAGGCGTCACTGCGGCTATTGTCTACAGGTGCCGAAATAACAGGGGGTGGGATCGAATTTGAGGGGAGAGATCTGTTCCAACTTAAGGAACACCAGATGGAGGAACTCCGTGGGGCTCGGATTGCGATGGTACCGCAAGAACCGGGCTTGGCCCTGAATCCGGTCATGAAGGCGGGAGACCAGATCGCCGAGGTGATTCGAGCGCACCGCGATTGGAGCTGGAAACGCTGCCGCCAGGAAGCCGACACTCTTTTAGGGCGCGTGCACCTGCACAGTTCCGAGAGACAGATGTACGACGCGTATCCGCACCAGCTCAGCGGGGGGCAACAGCAACGTGTGGTCATCGCTCAGGCATTGGCCTGTCAGCCTGCGCTGGTCATTGCCGACGAGCCGACCGGGTCGGTCGATTCCGAAACAGAGGAAGAAATCCTCAAATTGCTCCGCGAACTAAAAGCAGAGCAGAGGATGGCGCTCCTGCTGATTACTCACGATCCCAAGATCCTGATAGGTTTAGCGGACCGCGTTGCCGTGATGTACGGCGGCCGGATCGTGGAAGAAGGAAAGCTCGAGCAGGTTTTTCGCGAGCCGTATCACCCTTACACGAAGGCGCTGCTTGCTTGCCGTCCTCCCGCGCCCGGAGAATTCCTACGTAACCCTGGAATGCGACTTGCGACGATTGAAGGGAGCGCGCCCGACCCTGAATTGGCGCCTGCTGGCTGTGTGTTTGCGCCGCGGTGCGCTGAACGATTGAAGCGGTGCGAATCGCACGCGCCTTCTTCGGTTGCGCTCGAAGGTGCGCGGCAGGTGGAGTGTTTTTTGTATGGCGGTTGAAGCCACAGGATCGAAACCCGCCACCCAGCCGCTCCTGACGGTTCGCGGCTTGAACCTCCATTACCAGCGCCGCGGTGTGCTTGGTGGGGCGGGCACCGAAGTGACCGCCTTGCGCGACGTCTCGCTGGAAATATTTGCCGGTAAGACGCTGGCACTGATCGGGCCATCGGGTTCGGGGAAGTCGAGCTTGGCGAGATGTCTTGTGCTGCTCGAACATCCAAGCTCGGGAGAAATTCTATTCCAGGGCAAGGATCTCCTATCGGTTACGCGGGACGAGCTAAAGAGAGCGCGGCGGGAAATTCACTTGATCTTTCAGGATTCGGCTTCAGCGTTAAATCCTGGACTGACCGTCGAGGAGATCCTGGCCGAACCTCTGTTGATTCATGAATCTAGCATCACTGCGACGGAAAGACGCACCCGCCTCCGCGAAGTGTTGCGGCAGGTGGAACTGCCCGAAAAATGGCTGAAGAGAAAGCCTCTCGAGCTGAGTGGCGGTCAGCGACAGCGGGTGGCGATCGCGAGATCGCTCGCAGTGCAGCCGAAAATGTTAATACTAGACGAGGCGCTCTCTGCCCTTGACCTTTCGACACAGGGGCAACTCGCTAATCTCCTGCTGGACTTGCAGGAACGCCATTCGCTGGCCTACCTCTGTATAACGCACGATTTGGCGATGGCGAACCTATTCGGACATGAGGTTGCGATGATGGACGCGGGCCGCATCATACGACGAGGTGCACCCGCGGAAGTGTTTACTGCCAATCTACAAGAGGTCCCCGAAGTGTTACCCGCCTGCTAGGCTTCACGAGAGACTGTACATGCGCCTGGGATTTCTTCGGGCCAATGACAGATGCTCAAGGTCGCACGCCGTACCCTTCACGGATTGCTCCTGCTGGCGGGAGTTTCTGTCTTCGCGTTCGCTCTTCTTTCCGCGTCACCTGGAAATTTCTTCGACGAACTGAAGCTAGATTCGCAGGTCTCGCCAGCGACAGTGGCCGCACTGAAAATGCAATACGGAATAGACCGCCCACTGCCGGCGCGTTACTTGCGTTGGCTAGTTTCAGTGGCGCGAGGTGATTTTGGATATTCGATGTCGTATCACTGCGCGGTGGGGTCCCTGATCTGGGTGCGCGCGCGCAACACCCTGCTGTTGACGGGCGTGGCGACGCTGCTGGCGTGGATGATGGCGCTGCCATGGGGAATACTGGAGGCGCTGCATCGAGGCGGATGGGTCGACCGGATGGGAGGCGGCGTCACCGCGGCCTTGCTGGCGATACCGGATGTCCTGCTCGGATTGCTGTTCCTGCTCTTCGCGGCACGTACGGGCTGGTTTCCGACCGGCGGGATGGCCTCGGTGGGCGCGTCGCACGCTGCACTCTCCGAAAGGCTCCGCGACGTCGCCGTTCATTTGTTCCTGCCGGTGGTGGCGTTAGCTTTGGGGGCGGTGCCGGTGTTAGTGCGCCATGTGCGGTCTGCGATGGTCGTTGTGTTGGATTCGTCGTTCATCGCGGCGGCGCGCAGCCAAGGAATTCGAAAGTGGCGCCTGGTCTATCGTCACGCATTGCCGGCAGCGATGAACTCGCTTATTTCGCTGCTGGGGTTCTCGATTGGCGCGTTACTGAGCATGTCTTTGTTAATGGAAGTGGTGCTCAGTTGGCCGGGACTTGGCCCATTGATGCTGGAGGCGATCCTTGCGCGGGATGTGTACGTGGTGATTGCGGTAGTCCTGTTGTCATCGGTGTTCCTGGTGGCCGGCAACTTGATTGCGGACGCATTGTTGTACTGGATCGATCCACGGATTCGGGTGACATAGCCATGAACAGCCGCTGGCGTAACACGCTGTTTATAACAGCCCTCGCCGCGTTGCATCTGTTCGTAATCTTCCCGGGATTTTTTGCCCCGTACGACTACGCCGCGCAAGACCGCGAGTTGCCGTTCGTACCGCCAAGCCGTCTGCATTTCGTCGACTCCGGCGGAGCCTTCCACGTGCGCCCCTTTGTTTATGCCTGGAGGGAAGCGTCGGACAGCAGTGGCGCGTACGCCGAAGATCGAACGCAAGTGCGCAGGGTCCGCTTCTTTGTCAGGGGTTCGCCGTATGCCGTTATCGGAGGATGGGCAGGCCGGTTCCACTTGTTCGGTGTAGACCAGCCAGGGCGAATATTTCTATTCGGCACCGACTATTTCGGCAGGGACGAATTCTCGCGCATGCTGTACGGTGGACGAATCTCCCTGTTCGCAGGATGGTTCGGCGCTACGGTTGCCTTACTTGTGGGTGGGCTAGCGGGCGTTCTTTCTGGGTACTGCGGAAAGTGGATCGACGCGGTGGTGATGCGGTTAGTGGAACTGTTCCTGGCACTGCCGTGGCTCTATCTGCTGTTTGCGGTGCGCGCCGCCCTGCCACTGCGGATTAGAACTGTGGACGCGTTCTTCCTGCTGGTTGGCGTGGTAGGACTGGTGGGCTGGGCGAGACCAGCGCGCTTGATTCGGGGAATCGTGCTAAGCGCCAAAGAGCGAAACTTCGTTCTAGCTGCCCGAGCGATGGGCGCATCGGACCTGCACATTCTTTACAAACACGTGCTGCCGCAAACCTATGACACGCTATTGACCATGGCGGCGCTGCTGGTGCCGCAATTCATCCTCGCCGAAGTGACATTGTCCTTTCTCGGGCTGGGCGTGGCAGAACCCGTGCCAAGCTGGGGAAGCTTACTGGCGGAATTGCAAAAGTACAGCGTTCTGACTTCCTATTGGTGGATGTACCTGCCGGCGACCGCGTTGGTGGGGGTGTTTCTGGCTTATCACTGGGCTTCGTCGGCATTGCAGGAAAAGCTTCGGGCGGGGAACGCATGAGGAATAACGCCTGGCTCAGAATTGCGATAAGAGCGCCACTCGCGGCTTGTTTTGTAATGGCTGCAACCGCGACGCCAGGCACTCCGCGTCCCCAAGACTATGCAACCGTGAAAGGAGACCTCGGCCAAGCGGGCGGATGGCTGGTCGTCGCCTTACGTTCCGAGCCAAAGACGCTGAATCCGATTCTTTCGATCGACGCAACCTCTCGCGAAGTGATCGGCGCAATGAACGCGGATTTGGTGCACATAAACCGCGGAACCCAACGCACCGAACCCGCATTGGCAAAATCCTGGAGTATCTCCCCAGACGGACGGAAATATACGCTCCAATTGCGGCGTGGCGTGAAATTTTCGGACGGCGTGCCTTTCACCGCGGATGACGTCGTTTTTTCATTTCAACTGTATCTCGATGAAAATCTTCATTCCCCGCAACGCGACCTCTTGATTGTCAGTGACAAGCCCATCGCGGTGAAGAAAATCGATGCGTACACGGTGGAATTCGAATTGGCAAAACCCTACGGCCCGGCGGAGCGGATTTTCGACGGCCTGGCCATGATGCCGAAGCACCTGCTTGAGGAATCTTACCGCCACGGAAAACTCAGTCAGATGTGGGGAACAAATGGACGGCCAGAAGAGATGGCCGGGCTGGGTCCCTTTCACCTAAGGGAATACCTGCCCGGACAGCGGATGGTGCTGGAGCGCAACGCGCACTATTGGAAGACCGATTCGAGTGGGGTGCGGCTTCCGTATCTCGCGAACCTGACATTCCTACTGGTGCCCACCGAAGATGCGCAGGTGATCAAGTTTCAAAGCGGCGAGACACAAGTGCTGGAACGCGCCAGCGCTGACAATTTCAACTTGCTCCAGAAAGATGCGAAGTCCGAAACGGAGTGTCTGTCCGACCTCGGGCCCGGGCTCGAGTTCGTATTCTTGCTCTTTAACATGAACTCGCTGGACGCCGCGAAATCCGCCGACATCGTCGCAAAACAGACATGGTTTCGCGAATTGAAGTTCCGCCAAGCGGTATCCTTGGCGATGGATCGAAAAGGGATGGCGCGCCTGGTCTACAACGGGCGCGCCACGCCTATCTGGGGAAACGTGAGTCCAGGGAACAAATTGTGGCTCAATACAAGTATTCCGCATCCGGAGCGGTCTCTCGAACAAGCCAAGGTGCTGCTGCAGGCGGCAGGCTTTTCGTGGGACGCCGGCGGAGGCCTTTTGGACGCGCAAAAACGGCGAGTCACGTTCACGATTTTAGTCAGTTCGTCTAACGCGCAGAGGAGCAAACTCGCGACGATCGCCCAGGACGATTTGAAGCAGCTGGGCATGGAAGTGCAAGTTGTACCATCCGAATTTCGCGCGCTGGTCGATCGCGTTCTGAACACCAAGGATTACGAAGGGGTGCTGATGAACCTGGTGAACGGCGACGTGGACCCCACGCCAGAGATGAACTTGTGGCTTTCGAACGGCGAGACGCATTTGTGGAATTTGGGCGAGCCGAAACCGGCAACAGCATGGGAAGCAGAGTTGGACAAATTGATGGAAGCGCAGATGACCTCACCGGATTATGCTTCGCGCAAGAAGTTGTATGATCGCGTCCAAGAAATCGCAGCCCAAAATCTACCGTTCATTTTTCTAGTGAGCCCCAACATCCTGGTTGGCGCGCAAAATTCCATCGGCAACTTCCGTCCGGGGATCATCGAACCCTATGCGTTGTGGAACGTGGATCAGCTATTTGTCAGAAAGCCTGGAGCTGAGAAATGCCAGTGAAGGAGTTGTCCGGGGAGAAAAATCTTCTGCGGTCAGGGCCGCAGCGGGCCAGTCGGAAGTCTGACCGCGAACTTGTAGAGAGATGCTTGCGAGGGAGCGACGAAGACTGGAACTTGCTGATCGACAGGTATAAGAATCTGATTTTTTCGATTCCCATCCGATACGGTCTCTCCCCCGACGAAGCCGCGGATATTTTCCAGGCGGTTTGCCTGAACTTGCTTCAGGACCTGCCGAAGTTGAAGGACCCGAAGGCGCTGCCCAAATGGCTGATGCAGGTGACCTCGCACAAGTGCTTTCACTGGAAGCGCCAACGCGCCCGCATGGTCTCGCAAGATGATGAAGAGAACAAGGTTCCAGAGGCGGCCGTGCCAGCGGAAGCCGAGGTGAATCTGCGCGAAGTCGAACAGGAACAGATGCTGCGCGAAGCGCGCGCTGGGCTGCCACCGCGTTGCCAGGAACTGATTCGCATGCTGTTCTGTGAGGAACCCGCAAGGCCGTACCAAGAGGTAGCGGCAAGCCTCGGCTTGGCGACCGGCTCGATTGGCCTTCTCCGCCAGAAGTGTCTGGACCGCCTGCGAAACGCGCTCCACGCCCTGGGTTTTTCGTGAACGGCAAACCAGGAAAGCCGCAAATCTCCCCGAGTGTGCTCTCTGCCTTGGCGTTGCTAAATGACGAGAAAAAGCGCCGGGCCTTTCTGCGAAAGCACAAACTGTTGCAGATACAAGCCATTCTGGAGCTCAACGCTGCCACGCAGCAGGAACTTCGTGTAAACACGAAGAGTGCCCTGTCGTTGGCGGAGTCGGCGATCTTGGCGGCGAGCCGCACGCGCAAAAAGGAGTTGCTCGCGCAAAGCTATCGAATGAAAGCCAATGTGCTGGCTGCAAGCGGAGAATACCAGGCTGCGGTGGAACTGTACGGCGCCGCCATCGCGCTTTTCCGGAAGGAAAAAGACCAGGAAGGGCTCGGCCGCACGCTAACCGCGGCGATTCAACCGCACATCATGCTGGGCGCTTACGACCGCGCGTTCGACTTCGCGAAGCGCGCCCAGAAAATCTTTCGCAAGACGAAGGACGAACGCAGGCTTGCTCGCCTCGAAAACAATATTGGCAACATCTACCATCGCCAGGACCGTTTTGAAGAGGCTCTGACCCATTACGAGCGCGCTTACCAGCAGCTGCTTCCGCATGCCGACAGCGAAGAGCTCACGATCTCCCTGAACAACATGTCGATGTGTCTGATCAGCATGAACAACTTCGCGCAGGCGCTCTCGACGTATGAGCGGGCGAAGGAACTACTGCAAACACGCGACTTACCCCTGATCCATCTCATCACGGACTATAACATCGCCTATCTCTACTACCTGCGCGGGAACTACCGGCGCGCGATCGAAATGCTCAAGAGTGCCCGCATCGCCGGCGAGTCGATCGGATACACCTATCTTGTCGCTCTCTGCTATCTGGATCTTTCCGACATCTATGTCGAGCTGAATCTCAGCGCCGAGGTGCAAGAGGTCGCGGAAGAGGGCTACCTCTTGTTTCGGAGGCTAGAGATTGGCTACGAAGCAGCCAAGACGCTGGCAAATCAGGCTATCGCGTTCGGTCAGGACGGCAAGACCCGCCGGGCTCTTGAGCTGTTCGCGGAAGCCAAGCCGCTCTTCGTCAAAGAAAAGAACCAGGTGTGGCCCTGGCTGATCGACCTGTATCAAGCTATCGTGCTGTTTCGCGAGGGCCGCTACTACGAAGCGCGCCGGCTGGCCACCGGGGCCGCCGCGTTCTTTGATGCGTCGTTCCTGAAAGACAAGGGCGTGTTGTGTCACTTCCTACTGGCGCAGGTTGCGGTCCGCACCGGAAACACCGCGGACGCACGAACGGAGTGCTCGCGGGCCCTCGAGCAACTACGCAACGTGGACGCTCCGATTCTGCGTTACCAGGGTCACTATCTTCTCGGACAAATCGAGCACACAGAAGGCCACTTTAGGGCGGCTTACGCCGAATACCAGCACGCGCGCAGCGAGCTCGAAAGCCTGCGCAGTAATCTTGGCCGGGACGAGATGCGGATTTCGTTCATGAAGAACAAGACGGAGCTATACGAACGACTTGTCGAGTTGTGCCTGAGTTCCGGGCTTCCGGAAGCCTCGCTAGAGGAAGCCTTCCGGTACATCGAGCTGGCCAAGTCGCGGAGCCTCACGGAGTTGATGTTTCAGCGCAGCCACACGCTCACGGAGACGAAACCAGGCCAGAGCGAGCTAGTGCACCGGATTCGCGATCTACGCGAAGAGCTGAATTGGTATCAACACCGAATCGAATTGGAGCAGCTCCGGCCGGAACAAAATGCCGGTGAAAGGATCGAAAAGCTGCGCACCGAAGCCCAAGGGCGGGAAAAAGCGCTCCTCACGGTGCTCGGTGAAATGGCCGAGACCGGCGTCGAATCCGCATCGTTCCCTTCACAGGGCGACGTCTCGCTCGATAAAATACGGGAGCTTTTACCCCACGATGCGGCCTGCCTGGAATATTATTCGGCTGGCGAGCAGATCCTCGCCGTAGTGCTGACCAAACGCACGCTGGATATTGTGCCGGTGACCACCATTTCGCAGGTCTCCGAAGCCCTGCGTTTGTTGCGGTTTCAACTGGGACGCCTCCAACTCAGCCCAGATCTTGCGCAAGCTTCCTCTGGGAACGTGTATCGGGCCGCCGTGGCACACCTAGGTGAGCTGTACAACGAACTGGTCGCACCCGTGAGGGCGCAATTGGACGCGCGCCATCTCGTCGTGGTGCCGCACGCACTACTCCACTACCTGCCCTTCCACGCGCTGTACGACGGCGAGAAGTTTCTGATCGATTCCTATACGGTTTCCTATGCGCCTAGCGCCGCTGTTTACGCACTATGTCATCGACCGAGTGGGGAGCCAGGCGGCGACCCATTGGTCTTGGGCCTGCCAGACGCGCATGCACCCCTCATCCAAGAGGAGGTAGAGGCCGTTCACCGGATCTTGCCGCACTCCGAGTTGTTCGTAGGAGAGGAAGCAAATCACGAATTGCTATTCCGAAAGGCACCCTCGAGCCGGCTGATTCACATCGCCACGCACGGCAACTTTCGTCCCGACAACCCGATGTTTTCGGGAATCCGCTTGGGCGATGGCTACCTCCACCTTTACGAGCTGTATCAGATGCAACTCTCGGCCGACCTCTTAACCCTCAGCGGCTGCGCGACCGGGCTAAACGTCATCGCCGCCGGAGACGAACTCCTCGGCCTCATCCGCGGTGCCCTCTACGCCGGCGCGCGGTCCTTGCTGCTGACCCTGTGGGACGTCAACGACCGCAGCACGGCTCAGTTCATGACCTCGTTCTACGGCCGTCTACAACGCTCCGGGAACAAGGTGACCGCTCTGGCGGAGGCCGCAAAAGAGATCCGGGAACGATACCCTCACCCGTACTATTGGGCTCCCTTTGTGCTTGTAGGTAAGGCACTTAGCCGTGATTTGGGTCCACAGGCTTGAGGTCGCCGATTTTCGCAATTTTTGGGCAGTTGCAGTACCCCTATTAGCAGACGGAAGATCGCCAGTTTGACGGCGGAGGGCGGGTAAGAGGATGGCCGGTAAGGTGCATTTTGCGCCAGAAGAGTGGATAGATTTCGTGAACGGACAACTATCATCGGATCGGATGCAAACTATGCAAGGGCACCTAGACGCGGGCTGCGGGCCATGTGGAAAGGTCGTTGAGCTTTGGCAGTCCGTACGCCAAACCGCCCAGCGCGAGGCCCGCTATGAGGCTCCAGAATCCGCAGTCAGGCACGTGCGAAATGCGTTCGTCATGGCGCAACCAATAGACGGCAAGCGCCCTTTTGAGATTCCACGGCTGGTGTTCGACAGTCTTTGGCAAGCGGCGGCCGTGGGACTGCGCTCCCGGCACAGTACGCCGAGGCGTCTGATTTACAGAGCCGGCGAAGTAACCATTGAGATGCAGATCGAGCCGGAGCCGCACTGTGAACGGCTGAACATCGCAGGACAGGTCTCCAAAACCTCACAGCAGGGCGAAGGTCTCGCGGAAGTACAGGTAGCCATCACGGGTCCCAAGGGAAAACTAGCGGAAGCGTGTACCAACCGTTTCGGCGAGTTTCAGCTCGGTTTCGTGCCGGAAACGGGCGCACGAATCTCGTTCGGGATTGTAGGGGAAAGCGAGCTCACGGTCCCATTAGATGGAAGGGGAGTGGCAATCTTCCATCGGAACTAGCTTTTTGCGATTCTTCGGCGATGCAGCCGGAGGGTTGAGCAGCAGGGCGACTGGCCGGTCTTTCTGCAGTCGCAGGGCGAGGGGAAGTTGGCGAAGGAGGAGAAAGGCAAGGGGGCAAACGAAAGTTCTGGTCAAGCAAAACCCAGGTACCATTGCTGGATTTCGACGTGGATCGGAAACTAAGCGTGGAAACCAATGGGCGGAAGAGGCCAGTACCGTCGTTTGGAAGCGGCAGTAAGAACATTAGGGACGAGGCCCCCAACGATGAAACGCGCAATTATTTCCGTTACGCTCCTGCTGGCGCTGTTTGCCGCGAGACCCGCATCCGCGGCCGATACGCAACTGCTAGTCAAGGCCAATTTAGGCGGGCCTGCCATGAACCTGATCTGCCTATTGAAGGGCTGCCAGGTGAAGCAGGTAATCAACGGTTCGCCCAGCAACTTCTTCGTGGTTTCGGCCTCGAACTCGGGAGATACTCAGTTTCTAATCACGGTCCTTCAAAACATTCCGGGGATTTTGCAGGTCGCGGATACGGATGGGAGCAGCAACCCGGTAGGCAATCGATACATCGTTCGTACAACCGGCGGCCTGCTCAACTTGCGTGCCCTCTGCCTGCTAAATCTGTGCCAAATCCTTGAGCCTTTGGACGGCACCGCGAACCAGCTGTTTCTCGTTGGAGGTTCCAGCAGCCAAGATCCCAACCTGATTGTCGCCCTGCTGAGGGCCGTTCCTGGCGTGCTCAGCGTCGAGCTGGATCAACTTGTCAACGTAGCCACCGGCGGTGCAACGGCCACCACTCCGCCCCCCTCACTGGTCAATACCACTCCGGTCCGTTACTACGGGTCGACCGTATGGGAAGGTTATGTCGATCAGCCCGCGACCCAGATCATTCACTTGGCGCAAACCCAGCAGCGATTCAACGTCTCCGGCGGCGGAATTATCGCCGACATCGACACCGGCGTAGATCCGAATCATCCTGTCCTCCGTCCGGTTTTACTCCCTGGTTACGATTTTATTCGCAACCAGGTGGGCGGCTCGGAAATGAACGATCTACCCGGGGGCGCGCCTGCGACTGAGACACCGTGCGTAAATTGCACGCCCGGTCAGGTAAATCAGCATTCCATCGCCATGGTCGATCAGCACAGCATCGCCATGGTAGATGGCCCGCAATATGCCGACTTTGGCCATGGCACCATGGTGGCCGGGGTCCTCCACCTCGTGGCGCCCTCGGCATCCATCATGCCGTTGAAGGCCTTTGGATCTGACGGCACCGGCAACTTGTCCGACATCATCCGCGCGATCTACTACGCGGCACAGAACAAAGCCACAGTCGTCAACATGAGTTTTAACCTGACGACGCCTTCCAACGAACTTGCGACAAGCATCAGTTCGGCAGAGAAGCAGGGCATCATCTTTGTGGCCTCGGCAGGCAACGACGGCAAGATGGAGATGGTCTATCCCGCGGGAATTACCAACGTTATGGGCGTAGCCTCGACAAATTCTCAGGACCAGAGGTCATCATTCTCGAATTACGGCGATCAGATCGTGTGGGTCGCGGCTCCCGGTGAGGCCATCATTACCACCTACCCGTTCGGGTCTTACGCCGCCGCGTGGGGCACATCTTTCAGCGCCCCAATGGTTTCTGGCGGCGTCGACCTGATCGAAGGTGCGAACCCCGGTCTCTCGCAAATGAAGGCGCATTTCGCCATGGCCCAGGCACAAGCGTTACTCGCAGTCGGCATGGGAAATGGCCGCATTGACCTCTACCGCGCCGTGGGCAGCACCTGCCACTAGTCGGGTATTGATTATGGCGCTCTGCACCCAAATCGATAGCACCCTCAGCGTCTCCACACCGCAGCTCCGTAAATCGGAGCTGCGTGTGCGGGAGCTGGAAGGGCAAATGCGGGATCTGCGCAGCGCCCTGGTGTGTTCGTTCAATCAGCTCCTTGACTTGCGTGACCTCAACACCGGGGTTCACAGCACGCGTCTTGCGGAATGGGGCTTGCGTGTCGCCCGCGACCTCGGCGTTCCCGAGCGCTGCATGCCGGACCTGGAAATGGGCGCTTTACTCCACGACATCGGCAAAATCGGCGTACCAGACAGCATTCTAAATAAGCCGAATCGCCTAACCCCGGAAGAGTATGAAATCGTAAAGCGCCATCCCGAATTCGGTTGGACCGTAGTCCGTAATCTGCCGGGCCTCGAACAAACCAGTCTCTACGTATTGCATCATCATGAGCATTTCGACGGGACCGGCTATCCGGCTCGTCTCAGAGACTCCGAAATTCCTATCGGCGCGCGCATCGTGGCGGTGATCGACGCATTCGATGCCATGGTTTCGTCACGCCCGTACCGGGCTGGTTTGCCGCTGCAAGAAGCGATCAAGCGCCTGCACCAAGCGAGCGGGACACAGTTCGATCCGGATGTTGTGAAGAGCTTCGTGCGCTTCGCACCGTCTGAAATGGCGGCGGTATTGAAAGCCGTTGGCGTCTCAGAATCCGATACATTCTAAGAAAGACACTCCGCGGCCGCCCGAGGTTTCGTCCCATCCTATCCATTCTGCAGGTCAGCCTGTGAATCAAAAAATCGATCCCTGACTCTTATGTTCAGTTATTTTTGACCCCCTGCAATCAAACGGCGTATTGGCTACCCCTAATAGTAAGCAGTGCTGCGAGGGGGCAAGATGCGCACGTTGACGGCCTTGCCCCCAATTTCCAACCGATACGTTGCTGTCGACGGCGGCAGCTGATCTTGCCACCGTCGGTCTACTGTGTTCCTGCCACGCCGTCCGTTCTCGTATGTACACGTCAAGCCAGGGTGCCGAGCGAGCCAGAGGAACCCGGCCGCTCTCGAATTCCGCAGCTTGAGCACAGAAACGCAAGGTTTTGTGTGCCGCCTCCGCCGCCATCCAGGCCGTGGCACGCAGCGCAGCGGCTCTCAGAGAGTTTCTACGATGCGCACCAAACGCCGGTGCTCATGGACGTGGAAGACCAAGGCGCTTCGCCGATGACCTATGAAGTGATGGTGGGCAATACCTCGCCATCGCGGCGGGAAGCGACGTCTTCCGTTTTTCATCGTCTCACTAAGTTATTCAGAAGGCGCAACGGGGTGTTAGGGGGAAGATCAACACGTCCGCCACGGACAACTTGGCGAGGCGAAAGCATCGTAACTCCTCCATCAAGTAATCCGCCTGGTCGTCAAATCCGGTGGCGGCAAGTTTTGAATAGTAAGAAACCGAAATATAAAGCAGTAAAACGAAACTAATAGTTGATTCTCAGAATCGTTCGTGACATTGTACCCGGCACAGACTTGCCCTTGGAGGGGTTCGATGGGAAATCGCTGCCGCTTGGTGTCCGGTGCCGTTTCATTCGTTTTAATATTACTTTTTAGCTCGTACGCCGTGCGTGCCGATGTGACTGGGGCGATCAGCGGTGTGGTCCGCGACCGGTCGCAGGGCGCCATCGCGGGCGTGCGCATCACCGTAACGAATACACAAACCAATTTCAAACAAGAAGCCACATCGGCCGCGGACGGCTCTTACCGGTTCCTCGCACTGCCAGCCGGGACCTACCAGCTCACGGCTACCAGCGCTGGTTTCCAGGAGTTCACCGCCACCGATGTCGTAGTCAAGGTCAACGACCAACTGCAAATCGACATAACGCTGCAAGTTGGCAGCGTGACCGAGAAAGTCAGTGTTGCCGCCAATGCCGTGCAGGTACAAACAGAAAGCATGCAACTCGGCGACGTAATCGACTCCAAGAAGATGCTCGCCCTCCCGCTGAACGGGCGCAGCTACATCGATCTTTTGGGCTTGCAGGCAGGCGTTGCGCCCGGCACGGCTCAAACGATCCAACAGGACCGTCCGGTATCGGGCATTTTGAATTCGGGCAATATCTCTGTGAACGGCCAGCGCGAAACGGCGAACGCATTCTTGGTGAACGGCGGAGATGTCAGTGAGGGGCGCAACCTGGGCGCAGGTTTGGTGCCCAATCTCGACTCGGTCGAGGAATTTCGCCTGATAACCAACAGCTTTGACGCCGAATATGGAAAATTCAGCGGTGCGGTTATGAACGCCATCACCAAGTCGGGCACCAACGGCTTTCACGGGGACGCCTTCGAGTTCCTGCGTAACGACAAGCTGGATGCCAAGAACTTCTTCGCGCCTTCCAAATCCGAGTTGCGGCGCAATCAGTTCGGTTATGCGGCGGGCGGGCCGGTCTGGAAGAACAAGGTTTTCTGGTTCTCGGATTATCAGGGCACCAGGCAGGTGCAAGGCGCGGAAACTGGCTTGGTTACGGTACCCACAGCAGACCAGCGTCAAGGCAACTTTGACCCCGCGGCCTTGGCCCCGAACGGCACCGACGGCACCTGTCAGGACCCAACTACAACTAATTGTGTTACCGGCACGTACTGGGCGCAGATCCTTTCCCAGCGTTTGGGTTATACCGTGGCGCAAAACGAGGCGTATAGTTTTGTCGGCTGCAACAGCACCAATGCGGCCTTACCAACCGGGTGTGTTTTTCCCAATGGGGTAATCCCGCAGGCGGCTTGGTCAAAACCGTCCATCAATATCCTTCCGTTTATTCCGGCGCCGACTGCTCCGGGAAATTCACAGAATTATTCGGATAACAGCCAGAGAAACGTCGCCAACGATAACAAATTCGGGGAGCGCGTGGACTTCAACAACCAGAAGACCGGGAACTGGTCTTGGTACTATGATGTAGACAATTCCAACGTCAGCAGTGCCAACGTTGATCGGAATGCCGGTAGCTTTTCAAGTGTGCCGGGCTTCCCAACGCTCACGCCTTCGCGAGGACAGCAGTTTGTGATGAGCAACGCCAAGATTCTGGGAGCGACGGCAGTCAACGAAGCCCGCATAAGTTTCTTCCGGACGGCACTGAACAAGGACAATCCGGCGGGGAGTTTTGCGAGCCTGTCGTCGCTCGGTTTCGTAACCGGCGCCGGCACCCTCGGCATTATCCCGCTGGCCGGATATAAAGAGTATGTGCCTCAGATCATGTTTAGCAACCTCGGCCCCAACGGCTTAAACATTGGCGTGCCCACGCTTAATACGTTCCAGCCCAACACCACCTATATGGCCAGTGACGTATTTTCGAAGAGCCAGGGCAGACATACGTGGAAGTTTGGAGGGGAATTCCGCTACCTGCAAGTGAACGAACGTAACTTTGCCAACCCGAATGGAGGCTTCACATTTGATGGCACGGTGACGGGAGCCGATTTTGCGGACTTCCTCCTCGGCGCGACCTCCACTACCAATGCGCCTTACACCCAGGCCGCCGAACAGTTCCTGGATTCGCGTACACGCTATGGTGGCGCCTTCGCCCAGGACTCCTGGAAGGTGAAATCAAATCTCACGTTGAATCTCGGTTTGCGCTGGGAAGTGAGCATGCCGTGGTACGACACGCAAGGGAAGATTCAGACCTTCAATCCCGGGCAAACCTCTACGCTGTTTCCGCTCTCTCCCCCAGGCCTGGTATTTCCGGGCGACCCTGGCATCCCCAAGACGCTGGCCCCGACGAAATACAACAACTTCGGCCCACGATTGGGACTGGCTTATTCACCGGGGTTTTCGGATGGAGTCCTGGGCAAAATATTTGGCGGCCCGGGGAAATCCAGCATCCGGGCGTCCTACGGTCTCTATTACACTTCGGTTGAGGACCTGAACCTGTTTTACGAGGTGGCGGATGCGCCGTTCGGCCTCTATTGGACCTCGCCCGTATCGGTCATGTTTGACGAACCGTTCCGGATTCGCGCCACCGGGCAGCCCTTGGGACAGCGTTTTCCGTTCACCGCGCCGGTTCCGGGCGCCCCATCCAACAAGACATTGGACTTTTCCGTATATGAGCCGTTCAACTTCTTTCCGGGCTACGACATTCACAACAGGCTGCCCTACGCAGAGCACTTCAATCTTACCCTCCAGCGCGAGCTAAGCAAATCAACCGTGCTGACCGTGGCTTACGTCGGGACCGAGGGACACCGCCTCATCACCCAGCGGGACGCCAACCCCGGCTCCGCCGCTCTTTGCCAGCAACTCACGGCGCAAGGGGCTTTCGACGTAACCGCAGGAAATACTGCTGCTACTCCCGGCTGCGGACCTGGCAATGAGAACGATGTCTTCCAGCTTCCGTCCGCTAAAATTCCCTGTTCGACGCTTAGTCAGACGCCTCTGCCGGGTTGCGTCTACAGCACCAGGCAGCAGATCTTAAATCCCAATTTCTGCCCCGGCGGGGCCCAGGTGTGCTACGGCTCCAGCAACACCAATACGCTTACCAGCGCCAATTCCATCTACAACTCGGCGCAAGTCACGGTAGAGCGCAAGGCCGCCGATTTTACGTTCCTGGCGGCGTATACCTTTGCTAAGGGCCTGGACGATTCTTCGGCATTCAACGATTTGGTGAATTTCGAAGATTCTAAGTTGAGCCGAGGCCTGTCGTCGAGCGACATCAAGCATAATTTTGTGGCCAGTTACATTTGGTCCGTCCCGTTTGACCGGGCTTTTGGCAATGCGCCTAAGCGCTTGACCCGAGGCTGGCAGATTCAGGGGATCACGCGATTCTCGACCGGTTTTCCCATCCAGATGAACCAGGGCAACGGTGATGCTTCGCTCTCCGGCAGCTCGAACACGGATATGCCGAATCTCGTCGGCAACGTCGTGACTGTGAATCCGCGCAAGTCGAATCCCGGTTGCCCTACTACCGACGGTACGGGATGTTACTTCCTGCCCGCCGCATTCGCCGTTAACACCGATCTGGGTACTTTTGGCACCGCCAACCGGCGCTTCTTCCACGGCCCTGGATTCAACAACACCGATTTCGGCGTATCGAAGCGGACGGTAATTAAAGAGAATTACGCTTTCGATGTCCGCGTCGAATTTTTTAACATCTTCAACCACACGCAGTTTACGAATCCTGACGGGAACATCACCGATTCCAGCTTCGGAACCGTCTCCAATGCGCGCGACCCGCGCATCGGGCAGGTGAGCGCGAAGTTCTACTGGTAACCGCGGTTCCGGCGTTTGCCGCCGGCTTACGCAACGGCGGGCGGGGCTATTTTCCAGCCTCGCCCGCAAGTTTTCAGCGACGTGTACCGCTCTAGGCCATGATGCGTGGACGGATACTTGATTGACTCTGGTACTCACTCTCGCCGGCGAATCGTCCTTCCGCTGATGTTGATTCTGCTCTTCTCAGCGCCATTGTCTGCGCAGACGGCCGAAGATTATCGTCAGCGGGCTATCGAGCTTTCTCGCACGAAATCGTGGGAGCAGGCCATCTCAAATTATCGCCAGGCGCTGGTACTTGAACCCAACGACGCTTCTACTCACTACAATTTGGCGCTCGCGTTGAAATATCATGGCGACGCAAAAGAGTCTGCGGAGGAATTCGAAGCCGCGCTGCAGCTCAAACCCAAGTGGGCCGACGCGCACTACGGTCTAGGAGCAACCCGGTACGATCTCGGCGATCAGGCGACCGCATTCAAGGAGCTTCGAACAGCTGTGCAGCTTGATCCAGCGAATACGGGAGCGCACCGTCTGCTGGCGCGTCTTTACGCCCAGCAGAATAATCCGGCGGCCACCGCAGGCGAGCTGCGCCGAGCACTCACTTCGAAACCTTCCGCCGAGATCTATTTCGAGCTTGGCCTGGCTGAAGGACAGCTCGGCCATCTGGATAACGCGGCCGCCGAGTTTCGTGGCGCACTTCGGCTGAACCCCCAGTTTGCGCCAGCGCATTCGCTTCTGGGAGTCACACTGCGTCGCCAAGGCGACCACCGTGGCGCGCTGGCTCAATTTCGCCGAGCTGCCGAAATCGATCCTAACGACCCGGAGTCACAAACGAATCTCGGCATGGAACTCAAAGCCGGCGGCGATTTGGGCGGGGCGATAGCCGCGTTTCAACGGGCGATCGAGCTGAAGCCCGATTTCGAGAAGGCCCATTACGACCTGGGCATCGCCTTGCGCGCCCAAGGGAAAACCGCCGCGGCCCAAAAAGAACTCGATGAGATGAGCGCCTTGCACGAGTTCCGCACCAAGCTGGCGCAAGCGAAATATCTAATTCTGCAGGGCGTGGACGCACTGAAACAGCAAAGGTTCGACGATGCTCTGAAGTTTTTTCAGGACGCCGCCGAGCAAAGCCCCGACCTGCCTACGAGCCAGTACTATTTGGGCGTCACTTGGGAGCGCAAGAACGACCCAGCGCGAGCCCAGGCCGCCTTCGAAAAAGCACTCGAGTTGAAACCCGACTACGCGCAGGCCCATTCGAGCCTCGGCCTATTCTACTGGCGTCAGAACGACCGCCCCCGCGCGCTCGAAGAGTTTCGCCAGGCGGTGATGTCCGATCCTGACCTGGCCGAAGCCCATTACAATCTTGGCCTCGGCCTGGCGCAATCGGAGCATCTCGATGAAGCTGCCCGCGAACTGAACGAAGCCATCAGCCTCGATCCCAAGTACACAGATGCCCGGATTCAACTGGGATTGGTCCTCAGCCAGAACAACGACCCAGCAGGCGCCGCCAACGTTTTCCGGGAACTCCTGCGCCGCGATCCGAGTTTCGCCGAAGGCCACAACAACCTCGGGTTGGTGCTGTTGCAGACAGGTGACGCGCCGTCAGCGCAGGCGCAATTTGTCGAGGCGGTGCGCCTGAAGCCTAAGTACGCGGAGGCTCACTACAATCTTGGATTGGCCCTACATCAGGAAGGAAAGGAAGAGGAGGCGCGCGCGGAGTTCGCGAAAGCGTACGAGCTTGCTCCGGAGTTGCGAAACGCGCCCCGCCCATAAACCATGAAACCCATCAGAGGCTTGTCACTGTTGCTCGTGACACCAGTAGTCGCCGTGGCGTGGCAGGTGTGCGAAGTTAAATCCCCAACGGCCAGTTTCTCGATCCCGCACGTCGCCCAGGCGCCCGAGCTGAACACCGATCCGCATTCGGCTACCTGGTCGCACGCGGCGTCCGCCTGGATTGCAAAAGACTGTTCGCAGCTGATCGACTATCCCAAACTCAAAACCGAGGTCCGCGCGTTCTGGACCGACTCCGATCTATATCTTCTGTTCGTTTCCCCGTACAGCGAGCTGAATCTGTGGCTGCCCCCCGATAACAGCAAAGACCGCCTCAAACTGTGGGACCGTGACGTGGTGGAATTTTTCCTCGGCGACGATTGGACTGACATCAAGCACTACCGCGAGTTCGAGATCGCGCCCACAGGTGACTGGGTCGATCTGAACATCGACCTGGGTCGTGACATTTCCGACGCCGACTGGAATTCCGGATGGCAGCGGCAGGGCCGGATCGACAAAGCCCATCACATCTGGTACGCGGCAGCACGCGTCCCGCTCAAGTCCGTTAGCGAACAGCCGGTGAAGCCCGGCACCAAATGGCGCGCTAACCTGTATCGCATCGATGGTCTCGGCGAAGACCCGCAGCGCCATTTCATGTGCTGGCAACCGACCTGTGTCGTCAACCGCGACCCAAACCACGTACCCGAACATTTTGGAACGCTGATCTTCGCTCAGTAAGACACATCCCGGAGGAAACTATGTCTGTCTCGCAAGAATCAGGTCGTCGTGGATTCATGAAGATGTTAGCCGCCTCACCGTTGCTGGCACAACTGGCGGCGCAGGGCCTGTATGAAAAATCCGCCGCCGCGATCGGGCTTGATACCAAGGAAAATGTGTATAGCCGCCTGGGCATCAAGACCGTCATCAATTGCCGTGGAACGTGGACGTACTTGAGCGGATCGTTGCAGTTTCCCGAGGTCCGCGCCGCCCAAACCGAAGCTTCCCACTATTTTGTCAATATGGTCGAACTGCAACAGGCAGTGGGGCGAAAGCTGGCACAGTTGACAGGCGCTGAATCCGGCATGATCACTACCGGAGCGGCCGGGGCCATGGCCGCCTCGACGGCCGCTTGCATGGCGGGCAGCGATTCGCAAAAAATCTGGCAATTGCCGGATACCACCGGGATGAAGCACGAAGTCATCATGGTCGGAGGTCGCAGCGCATTTGACAACGCCATCCGGCTAACCGGGGCCAAGCTGGTTCTCGTCGAGACGCCCGAAGAAATTGCCAACGCCGTCACGCCCGACACCGCCATGATTTACACCACGGACCTCGGCGACAAACTCGTACGCGAGCTGGCCATCGCCAAAGAACACAGCGTGCCGATGCTGCTGGATGATGCCGCCGGGATTCCACCCGCCGACAACCTAAAACTGTACGCCAGCATGAAAATCGACTTGTACACCTTTTCCGGAGGCAAGGGTTTGCAGGGGCCCCAGTGCAGCGGCGTCTTGCTCGGACGAAAGGATTTGATCGACGCAGCCCTGCGCAACTCCGCCCCTTGGGAGGGAGCGGTATGCCGCCCAATGAAGGTCGGAAAGGAAGAAGTCATCGGCTGTCTCACGGCCGTGGAAACGTGGCTCAAAATCGATCCCAAAAAACTCTACAGCGAATGGAACGCAAGAGTGGATCGCATCGCCAAGCTTGTGGAGACCGTGCCAGGCGTGAAGACGGAAACTTATGTGCCCGATGATGGGAATCGCTACCCCACTCTAAAGATTTCGTGGGACCAGCAGGCCTGGGGTTTCACCCTTGCCGACTGCGTTCAGCAATTACGTGCAGGTGATCCAGTGATCGAAGTGCTTGGTGCCGACAATCCCAGCCTGGTGCCTGCGGTACGCGAAGGAATTCAGAAACCCAACAGAAAGGAACGAAAAGAAGTCGACCACATCGAGTTGGTTTCCATGACCATTCAACCCGGGGAAGAAATGATCGTCGGACAAAGGCTGCGAGCAATTCTGGGCGCGGCACGCAAAGGGAAACCCGCATGAGATTCGTCTTCCTGCTCTTCGCGTGGCAACTGAGCTTCGCGGAAGGTTCGCAGGCTCAACTGAAACAAGTCCTGCCGAAGCAGGCGCCGGCCGCGAGTAACGCGTTAGGTTCCCCGGGAATCGACGCCGGAGATTACGTGTATGTCTCTGGGCAGGGACCTCGCCGTCTGGACGGGACCACTCCGCCGAGCTTTGCCGATCAAGTTCGCCAATCTCTCGAGAATGTAAGAACCGTAGTCAAAGCCGCGGGCCTGACGATGGATAACGTGGTCTATGTCCAGGTCTATCTAGAGGATATGAACCAGTACGGCGCCTTGGACCAGGCGTTCGCCGACTTTTTCCCGAAGATGCCGCCCGCGCGCGGGGTCTTAGGCGTTGCCCGGCTACCTGAAACCTCCGTGCAAATCACCGCCGTCGCCGTCCGCGATCTGAAAGCTAAGCAGCCGGTGGCGCCGCCCAACCTCACGCCGAACAAAGCCTACTCCTACGGAATGCTCACCCACGACAGGTTGTTCGTGTCCACAATGCTGGGCAGCGACCCTTCCAACGGAAACGTCCCAGCTGATCCGGCCGCGCAAGTCGATTTCGCGCTCGACGGCCTGAAGACGGTCGTGGAAGCCGCCGGCCTCACCCTCCGCAACATGGTCTTCGTGAACCCCTACCTGACTTCAGAAATTCCAACGCGAATCATGAATCAGCACTACGCGCAGCGCTTCGAATTCGGAAACACTCCGGGGCGCGCCACTATCCAAGTGTCGAGTCTCCCTGAAGGCGCCCACATCGCATACACCGGCGTAGCCGTCCGCGATCTGGCCCAACGCCGCGCCATACGTCCCAAGAATATGCCGCCCAGTCCCACGGCCAGTCCGTGTGTTCTCGCGGGCGACACACTCTATTGCTCGGCGAAGAGCGGATTCATCCCGGGGCCCAACGGCGGTGTGTTCGCGCCGGCGACTGCGGATCAGGTTCGCCAGACCATGCGCAATCTCCTCGACAACCTGGAGGAGGCGGATATGAAGTTCGATCAAGTTGTCTCCACCACAATTTACTTGGACGATTTATCGGACTCGGCGGCTTTTGGAGGCGTCTACCGCAAATATTTCGGCGGAATATTGCCGGCACAGACGACGGTTCAACAGATCCAACCCGCCGACCGAAAACCCGACGAAGTAGGGCATTTCCCCGACCTGGAACAGGTATCTCTCATAGCTGTTCGCAGCCGGGCGAATCGCTGATTCGATGGGTCTCGCGGTCTCCAATTCCTGCTTTACGTGGCCCAGTCCCGTTCCTGCTCGGGCCGGCATTCGCGTCCGCTTGATCTCTGCTGCATCGTCGGGTTTCCCGCGCCCCGGCATCTGTTCATTTTTCGACACCAACAAATCGCTCCTCCCACCGCTCTATGTTGCTCGATGGTAGATTCTAACTGTGGGGTAATTCCTCCTTCCCGAGCTGTGTCGGGGTTCACCCTGCTGGTGACATCTCCAAAGGTAGGGTTCCGGCGTGCGAAAGATCCGCTTGCGGACGAAGTTTCTCCTCTCGCTTCTGGCGATCTCCGCCGGGCTTACCGCCGCCACTCTTTTCATCGTCAGCTACAGTATTCAGAAACGCGTGCGCGAAGACATCCGGGTAGACCTGCGCAACTCGGTCAACACCTACCAGACCTTCGAGCGGCAACGTGACACTGCCCTGACCCGCTCCGCGGAGCTCCTCGCGAATTTGCCCAACGTTCGCGCCTTGATGACCACCCACGACGCCGCCACCATTCAGGACGGCTCGGCCGACGTCTGGCGTCTCAGCGGAAGCGATCTATTGGTGTTGGCCGACCGTGCGGGAAACGTCCTGGCGCTCCGTACCGACTCCTCAAGCCTGGCGCAGGGCATGGTGCAGGGCTTCCTTCGCCGTTCTCTGGAAAAAAGCGAAGCCAGCGACTGGTGGTTTGGCGGCGGCCATCTGTTCGAAGTTCGCGTTCAACCCATCTACTTCGGCGCCTCCTCCGAGGGCGCGACCCTGGGCTTTCTGGCCGTGGGTCACGAAATTGAAGCCCGCGCCGCCAAGGACGTCAGCAGCATCGCTTCCAGCGACGTCGCCTTTTACTGCGGCGATACACTGGTCGCCACCACCCTGACGGCGGCCCTGCACACCGAGCTGGCCACGCCCCTTCGTGACCGCTCCAACGACCCGAGCGGGGCTCCCCGAGAGATTCAGCTGGGCAAAGAGCGCTTTCTGATGACCACCGTCAGCCTGTCTCCTGACGATGGGCTCCCGGTGTCGTTGAGCATCTTGAAATCGCTCGACCGGGCCACCTCGTTCTTGAAGGATCTGAATCGCGTGCTGCTTGGTTTAGGACTGCTCAGCGTGCTGGCAGGCAGCATGCTGGTTTTCGTTATCTCGGACACGTTTACGCGGCCGCTCGCGAATCTCGTCGACGGCGTTCGCGCCCTTGGCCGCGGCGACTTTGCTTACCCGCTCGAGCGCTCCGGCGGAGACGAAGTCGCCGAAGTGACCGCGGCCTTCGACCGCATGCGCACCAGCCTGCGGGAATCCCAGCAGGAACACAAACAGCTTGAGGAACGCCTGCATCAAGCCCATAAGATGGAGGCCGTAGGCCGCCTCGCCGGCGGTGTCGCCCACGACTTCAACAATTTGCTCACGGTCATCTGCGGCCACGGCGACTTGCTTCTGGACCGCGCCACCGTGGAAGACTCCCACCGCCACAGCCTCGAACAGATTCGCAAGGCCGCCGGCCGCGCTGTCTCCATGACCCGCCAATTGCTGGCCTTCAGTCGTAGGCAGGTCCTTCAGCCGCGCGTCCTCGACCTCAACGCCGTCGTCGCCGACATGGGCAAGATGCTCCCACGGCTGATCGGCGAGGACATCGAGTACGCCTTTCATCCCGAGTCGTCCTTGGCACCCATTAAGGCTGATTCCGGACAAATCGAACAAGTGATCATGAATCTCGTCGTCAATTCGCGGGATGCCATGCCCGACGGCGGCACCATTTCTGTTCGTACCCAGAACGTCCTCATGGACGATGCCGAAGCCCGCAAACGCCCACCGATGACGCCAGGCCCCTATGTGCTGCTCTCCGTTGCGGATACCGGCCAGGGCATGAGCGAAGAAACCAAAGCCCACATCTTTGAGCCCTTTTTCACCACCAAGGAAGTCGGCAAGGGCACCGGCCTCGGCCTGGCCACCGTCTACGGTGTCGTAAAACAGAGCGGCGGTTTCATCTGGGTCGACAGTCTCCCCGGACAGGGCGCCACCTTCGAGATCTACCTCCCACAGGCCTTAGAAGCGGTCGCGAAACCCGAGGCGGACATCAAAAGCCCTGCAATTCCTGGCGGCAGTGAAACGATTCTGGTGGTCGAAGACGAACCCGACGTGCGCGAACTGGCTTGTGAGTTCCTGACGGTAAGCGGCTACTCCGTCCTGGAAGCCCGCAACGGCCTGGAGGCCCTGGAAGTCCTCTCCCGTCATTCCGGCCCGATTCATTTGGTTCTAAGCGACATGGTCATGCCCAAGATGGGTGGCGCGGAGTTAACCGCCCGGCTACGAACTCTCCGCCCAGATGCCAAAGTTTTGTTGATGTCCGGTTATTCCGAATATTCCACCGGGCCCCAGGGCCCAGTTCCTTCTCAGACGCTCATTTTGCAAAAGCCCTTTTCCCTGCGCACCCTCGTCGAGAAAGTCCGCGACGTCCTTGCAGGGAAGCCGGAGCCAGCAGCTGAGCGTCACCAAGGGGTGCTCGACTAAAGAAACAACCGCGAACGTAGGTTCCGCCATCCCCGGGGGGAGATGGCCGAGTCGGAACGCACTTCGCCATAGGGAGTTGACCATGATCGGCAACAGCTTCAGGACCCCATATCTCGCGCTCTCGATCGCCGCGTCCCTGCTTGCGCTTCCTGCCCCCGCACGAAGCCAACAAGCCGCGCCATCCCCAAGCTCCGCCCCGCGTGATGGCGAAAATGTTGCGGACGTCCGCGCCCTCTCCGACGCCATCCGCGAGCTCCAGTCGCAGGTGCAGATCCTGCACTCCCAGCTGAGCGAATTGCGCTCCGAGCAGGACCAAGCCCGTGCCGAAGCTCGCGACCTGCGCATAGAATTGTCCCTCACGCGCGCCCGGTTCGCCCCCGGAACTAGCCCAGCCTACCAACCGGTATCGTCTTCAACTCTTCACGCCCCGCTCTGGCCTTCCTCCTCCGTAAGCCCAGCGGAACCCACCCCGGCCGCTCCCGCCCAGCAGCAACCCACTGCGGACCGCCTCGGCAAACTCGAAGAAGACCAGCAACTCACCGATGCCAAGCTCAACGACCAATACCAGACCAAAGTGGAAAGCGGCTCCAAGTATCGCCTCCGCCTCTCCGGCATGGTGCTTCTCAACATGTTTTCCAATCGTGGCGCGGGTGTGGACAATCAAGACTTCCCCACCCTCGCCCTGGAGCCTCAACCGCTCGATTCCCCAGGCTCGTTCGGAGGTTCCCTCCGCCAGTCCCAGATCGGCGTCCAGGTTTTTGGCCCGGACATCGCCGGCGCGCACACCAGCGCCGACGTCAACTTTGACTTCGCCGGCGGCTTCCCCGACACGCCCTACGGCACGTCCACAGGCTTGGTCCGGCTGCGCACCGGCACCGTGCGCCTCGACTGGGCCCATACTTCCCTGGTAGCCGGTCAGGATCACTTGTTCTTCGCCCCCCTGGCCCCAACCTCTCTGGCTTCCCTAGCCATCCCAGCGCTCGCCAACGCTGGAAACCTCTGGAGTTGGACGCCGCAAGTACGCCTGGAACATCGCGTGCCCCTGTCCGATTCTTCTAGTCTTCTGTTCCAAGGTGGAATTCTGGACTCTTTCACCGGAGACAGCCCCTCCGACTACTACCGTGCCGCAACCGCAGGCGAAAAATCCGGCCAACCCGCCTACGCCTCCCGCATTGCGTGGAGCCACCGCTTCTTTGGCCAAGACCTCACCGCAGGATTCGGGGGCTACTACGCCCGCCAGAACTGGGGTTTCAATCGCAACGTGGACGGCTGGGCCGGCACCACCGACCTGACCGTGCCTCTAGGCCATTTTTTTGAATGGACGGGGGAATTCTACCGGGGCCGCGCCGTCGGCGGTATCGGCGGAGGCATCGAGCAAAGCATCGTCTTGACGGGTCCGCTCACGGACCCGGCAACCAGGCTTTTCGGCCTGAATTCCATGGGCGGCTGGACGCAGTTGAAGTTCAAGCCCAAACCCAAGTTTGAAGTGAACGGCGCCTTCGGCCAGGACAATCCCTTCGCCAACCAGATCAACCTCTTCTCCGCGAATCCGTCTTATTACGACTCCTTTGTCTCCAGGAATCGCAGCTCGTTCGTGAATTTCATCTATCAGCCCCGCTCCGACGTCCTGTTTTCAATTGAATATCGCCGCATACGCACTTTTATCTTCGGCGGCGATTCCCCGGACGCCAACCACGTAAACTTCAGTTTGGGTTACCTGTTCTAAATGCCTACGCGCCATCATCGGCGGTTCCTGAGTGTTTGCGGCTGCGTCGCAGCCGTGTGCTTAGGCCCAGTTACAGGCCCCGCCTGCTCACAGCAGGCGCCCGTTACCGTGCAGGCGGAAGTAGTCCGGCAGAGTACCGGCAAACGTTCTTCCGCAGCCGCCAAGGACAATTCCAATGTTGTCGTCTGGTTCGAGCCGATGCGTGACCCGGCCGACCCCGGAGCGCCATCCACCACGAAATCCCAGGCCAAACAGCCCCCGCAGCTGGTCCAACGCAACAAGACCTTTGAGCCCCATGTCCTGGTGGTCGAAGTGGGCACCCTGGTTCAGTTTCCGAACAAGGATCCGTTCTTTCACAATGTCTTCTCGCTCTTCGATGGCAAGCGCTTTGACCTCGGTCTTTATGAAGGCGGCTCCACTTCCACAGCCCGTTTCGAGCGCCCGGGAGTGAGCTTCCTCTTCTGCAACATCCACCCGGAAATGAGCGCCATCGTTGTAGCCGTGCGAACCCCCTACTTCGGAGTCTCAGACCGCTCCGGCCGCCTCACCATCCCCAACGTCCCCGATGGCCGCTACACCATGCACGTCTGGTACGAGCGCAGCACCCCCGAAGAACTAAAAACCCTGGACCACGCGATCGACATTTCCGAATCAGTCCACACCCTGGAACCCGTAAAAGTCAGCGACACCGGCGACTTCAACCCAACCCACAAAAACAAATACGGCCAAGACTACCCTCCCCAGACCACCCCCGCCTACAAACGCCCTTGACATCCCAGTATATTTAAGGTACTATTAGCAATAGGTTATCGTAAGTTTTTAAACTGCGGCAGGCTTCTGCTGCTTTTTCGTTTTAAGCCCCCGTAGGAAGGCGGGTCCTAGTAACTAACTCTCTAATAAGAACCGTCCCTAAATCCCTTTAGAATGAACACTTGCAAAAGTGTATCAAAACAAAGGACTTTAACCCCCTGCAGAATCAACACTTACGAAGAAGATGGAGGGGGGCACCGGCCCCAGTGCAGGCACCCGTTCACCCTGAGCTAACGAAGGGTAGCGGCCGCCGACCGTGGCGGGCGCCTTTGGTTAGGTCGCCCCCGCTCCGGCAGGCACTCCGTCAGTTATGCCGTGGCCTCGATCGAATTGTTTTAGGCAGGACTGTGGATCAGGCGCTCACTACGAGACCCAGGCCAAGGCTCATTCCGCGGGTTAATTATGACAGGACGCCGCCCCGCGCTTCTCCAAATACCTCTGGTGATACTCCTCTGCCCGGTAAAATGTCCCCGCGGGCGTAATCTCCGTAGCAATCGGCCTCCGGAACTTCCCGCCGGCATCCAACGTCGCCTTGGACTTCTTCGCCGCAGCTTCCTGCTCCGGCGAATGAATGAAAATCGCTGTCCGGTACTGCGAGCCGGAGTCCGGCCCTTGGCGGTTAACCTGTGTCGGATCGTGCATGGCCCAAAACGCATCCAGCAACTTCTCGTAGCTCAATTTCGCGGGGTCAAAGGTCACTTGCACCACTTCCGCATGCCCGGTCTCGTCCGTGCACACGTCCTTGTAAGTAGGGTTCGCCGTCTTCCCACCGCTGTAACCCACCACGGCGTCCACCACCCCCGGCACGCGCCGAAATGCCGCCTCAATCCCCCAAAAACAGCCCGCTCCAAATGTTGCGATTTCCGTCATCGGCTTCTCCTCATTACAACCAGTATTCTACCCGTCTTGCGCAAGTTATTCGATGCTGGCGTTTCTCCCGCCGATTCATTCCTACCCGCACGCGTTTGACGCCGCTTGCCATTTCACGAGATCATGGGGGGTTTGGAGTAGACCAGCGGAATGGACATGGGGCTTCATGATCAGGTAAGCGTCGCCGTGGCGGCCAGGAAGGGGCTCGGGCGTCGGGTTGCCGCCGGCCCGCGCTCCACCCAGTTTGGCGGTTTCGCCGGAAGCGTTTCTGCCTCGGCGAGCGTCCAACCAAGGGAGGCCTTCGTCACCCTGAACCGCCAGATTCCCGCGGGCTGCGGCTCTTCGATTGCCGCCGATTGTTTCGCTACACGGAGTCTCCTCTAGTCTAATGAACGCAATTCACCGACGCTTCGAGCTTTCGCTGCTACCCGAGCGCTTTGCCATCGCGCGGCTCGCGCCCGATGCGCTGGTACCGTTGTGGGCAGCCCAAGGCGCCTTTTTTTCGATCTCGCGCACCGCCGACGAGTTGTCTATCCTCACTGCGGCGCGCCACGTACCCGAGGGTGTTCAGAGACAGGCAGCGTTTCGCGTCCTAAAGGTCCACGGACCCTTTGCTCTTTCGGAAATTGGCGTAGTCTCCGCGCTCGCGGCGCCCCTCGCAGATGCGAAAATAAGTCTGTTCGTTATCTCCACATTCGATACGGATTACCTGCTCGTGAGTCCGGAGCAGCTGCAGACAGCAGTCGCCACACTCGAAAAAGCGGGCCACAAAGTACAAGACGCGGAACTTGATTCATAGACTCTCGATTTTTCTGGAGCGAGCACGAATGACCTCGGAACCCAATTGCCTTATCCAACGAACCCACCGGACGATTCTGGCGGCTGCCAGCTTGCTGGCACTTATTTTTTGCGCGCTGCAGATCCGCGCCGATGAACCTTACGCACGCAGCCGCGACTACGACTTGCAGCATTCCAAGATCGTCCTGAATTTCGACCTCGACGAGAAAAAAGTCGTCGGCGATGTCACTCATACTCTCGCCATTCTTCGCGACAACACTTCCAAGGTCGCTTTTGACTCTGTCGGCCTGCACATCCAAAGCGTCACCGTAAACAAATCTCCCGTGAAATTCGAGACCACCGCCGCGAAAGTCATCGTCCCGCTTCCTGCTTCGGCGCATCCCGGCGAAAAATTTGAAATCGAAATCCGCTACGATGGCAAGCCCGCCAAGGGCCTGTATTTTATTCTTCCGGACAAGGACGATCCGGACCGTCCCAAGCAAATCTGGACGCAGGGAGAATCCGAGGACACCCGCTACTACCTCCCGACTTACGACTATCCCAACGACCGGCTCACCACCGAAACCATCGTCACCGTCCCCGCTTCTTTTCTAACCGTGGCCAACGGCAAGCTCATCGGCGTCACCGACGCCGGCAACGGCATGAAAACCTGGACGTGGAAGGAATCCCTGCCCAGTTCCACGTACCTGATCACCGTGGTGGCCGGAGAATTCGATGAAGTGAAGCAGTCGTTGCGCGGCCTCCCGCTGACCTATTACGCCCCAAAGGGACGCGGCGACCGCCTCCCCGCGAACTACGGGCGCACTCCCGCCATGATCGATCTTTTCACCAAGAAATTGGGCGTCGACTACCCCTGGGAGAAGTACGCGCAAGCCATGGTGGATGATTTCGTCGCCGGAGGAATGGAAAACTCCAGCGCCACGACCAACGCCGCCTCCTCTCTCAAGAATCCCAAGCTGGTGCCCGAATTCCCGACCAACGAAGATCCTTTGATCTCCCACGAACTTGCCCATCAGTGGTTTGGAGATTTGGTCACCTGCAAGGATTGGGGGAATATCTGGCTGAACGAGGGCTTCGCCACCTTCTTCGAGACGGTCTGGGCCGAATCGAACTTTCCCAAGGAACAGGCGGACTTCGATCGCTGGAATGCCGCCCGGGAATGGTTCCAGCAGACCACCCTGTACCCCAAAACGCTGGTGCGCTTTGATTTCGACGATTCCAGCGAATTCGACGACAACGCCTACAACAAGGGCGGATGGATTCTGGACATGCTTCGCCATCAAATCGGCGAAGACGCCTTCTGGCGCGGCCTAAAACACTATCTCGAGGTGAATCGCGGCAAAAACGTGGTCACCGCGGACCTCATCCGCGCCATCGAGGAAGTCAATCACATCAGCGTGGACCGCTTTTTCAACCAGTGGGTTTATGGCGCCGGCGCGCCCAAGTTCGATGTGAGTTACGCCTACGACGATGCCAAGCACCAAGTGGCGCTGACCGTCAAACAAACGCAAAAAATCGAAGGCCATGTCGGTATCTTCCAGGTTCCCGTGGACGTTGAAATCACCACGCCCTCGGGCCCGAAGGCATACACGCTTGCGGTTTCCAAGGATGTCGAGACTTTTCCCCTCGCGGCCGATTCAGCTCCTCTGCTGGTTCTCTTTGACAAGGGCGGCCACATTCTGAAAACCGCCGAGTTCCACAAAGAAAAGAAAGAATGGCTCTATCAGTTGAAGAACGCCGCCGAGCTTTCCGATCGCGCCGACGCCACGGTCGCCCTTGGCAAGCTCAAGAACGATGAGGAAGTGGTGGCCGCGCTGGGAACCGCACTGAAAACGGACAAAGGCTGGGGCGTTCGCGACGTTGCCGCAGATGCCCTCGGCCGCATCGGCGGCCCCTCGGCATCAAAACAGCTCCTCGAAGCGCTCAACACCGACGATCAACCGTGGGTGCGCTATCGCATCGTCAACGCCCTGGCCAATTTCAAGGACAACGCCGATATTGCCGCCAAGCTCGAATCCATCGCCCGCGACGACCATTCCTATCGCGCTCGCGCCAGCGCTCTGCAGGCTCTGGGCCGCCTCAAGGCGCCCAGCGCTCTCGAAACTCTGACCGCCGCCGCAAAGTCGGATTCGCCGGACGCCTTTCTTCGCAACGCCGCGCTGCGCTCGTTCGGCTACCTCGGCGACGACAAGGCCGTACCCTTGCTCCGCGAATGGTCTGCCCCCGGCAAAGCCATCGACTCGCGAAGTGCGGCCATCGCCAGCCTCGGCCGCCTGGACAAGGACAACAAAGAGATCACCAAGCTGATCGCCTCATATCTCACCGAGCCGCACGCCCCGCTGCGCATGGCGGCGATCTGGGCGCTTGGCAATCGCGGCGACGCTTCCGCCGTCCCGGCCTTGGAGGCGTTGCTGAAGACCGATGACCTCAGCATTGAAATGGTCCCGATGATCAACGAACAGATCGCCAAGCTGCAGAAAAAGCAAACCGGCAAGGACTTGCACGGCGATCCCGATGACGACGACGCCGATGCAGATAATTCATCGGGCGATCAAACCGCCATAACCAAGCGCCTGGATAAACTCGAACACCTGGTCCAGGAAATGAGCGACCGCCTCAAATCCATCGAAGCCCGCCTCACACCTGCAAAGAACTGACAACCCGCGTCAGTGGCATGATGCACGCAGCGACTCCTGTAGGGGCCGGGGCTCGTTTGCCCTGAGCCTCGAAGGGCCCCGCCCGGCGTCCACCCAGGCACGCTATCTCCCGCTGGGCAAGGACCATCAAGGCTCGGCAATGAGAATCCGCAAATCGCGTAGGTTGTTTCCGGTAGGCCCGGTGACGATGGCATCGCCGAGCCGAGCAAAAAAATTGTAGGCATCGCTTCGCCGGTAAGCGTCGTGGGGATCCAGACCAGCAGCCTCGGACTTAGCCAGAGTTTCGCCGTCGGCCACGGCTCCAGCCGCGGGACTATTCCCGTCGATCCCGTCCGTCCCAGCACTGAGCACTGCGATGCGGCGCCCGGCGATTTTGTCCACACACGTCAGGACAAAGGCTGAGTTCCTGCCGCCAATGCCGGATCCGGTTACCGGCGAGCTAACTTCACCATCCGCGATCAGCGCGACGCGCTGCCCCGGGTTGGCCGCTTGCAACTCTTCCAACTGGGTCAGCAAATTCTCCGCGGCCTCTTCCACCGGCCAGTCGTCGGTGGTGTTGTCGCAACAGGTTACGCAGCCTTTGCCCTCGGCGGCATGGTGCGCGGGGTGAAACAAGTCGTCCATCCCGAGCAGCAACGAAAAATGGGCGTTCGCAAAAGCAGGGTCGCCTGCTTTCGGCGTCTCCGGCATTTTTCCCCCGGCGATCCAGCGTTGCATCGCCAGTGGCAGCCGTTTTCGCAAAGCGTATTCGGTCAAAACTTGCTGGACGTCCGCAAGCGTGGTCGGATCGGGAAGCGTTGGTCCCGAAGCGAGCGCGGATTCCTGCCCTGCGGGCACATCGCTTACGGCCAGGGTAATTTTCGTCGCGCGTCCCGCAGCCACGGCCAACCTGCCGCCTTTGATCGCGGACACGTGCCGGCGCACGGTGCCAATTTTCCCGATCGGCGCGCCGCAGGTTACCAAGGCTTGGTACAACCGCTGCACATCCTCCAGTGTCTGCTCCGGATCGAGCGGCAATTCGGCCAGCGCCGAACCGCCTCCCGAGAGCAGAAAAAACACCAGCGTCCGTTGGTCACAAGTTTTCAGCAGTGCGAGGATCGCTTCCGCCGCTTTCCAGCTCTCAACGTTTGGGGTCGGGTGACCCGCGACGAAATATTGCATCGCTCGCACGGCGCGCGCGGGTGTAGTTGGCGCCGACACCACACCGTCAAACGTAACGCCCGAGGGTAGCAGCGACGCCAAGCCCTCGACCATCGTGTGCGCCGCTTTGCCGATGGCGACCGTGTGGACGCGATCGAACGCACTCAGGTCAATGATCGAGGGCTCGCAATGCAAGCACGAGCCTTCGCACCACAGCTTGCGCCGCATGGTCGTTGGAATATCAATGGCCGCCAGTGTTTCGTGAAAGATGCGGCGGGCAAGTTGCTTCAGATCCGCCATGGAAGGTTCGTCGCCACGCGCCTCAGCGCGCCTTCAGAACATCGGGGTTCAGTATGTTTGGTGGCGTCTGCCCCTTGAATAACGCCACGACATTCTCTGCGGCCATGCACGCCATCTTCGTCCGCGTCTCAAGGGAAGCCGACGCCAGATGCGGCGCCAGCACCACGTTCGTCCTCTTCAGCCCGGGATGAATGAACGGCTCGTTCTCGTAAACGTCCAGTGCCGCGCCGGCAATCTTGCCGCTCTCCAACGCGTGCACCAGCGCCGCCTCGTCTACCACCGGGCCTCGCGCGGTGTTGATCAAGAACGCCGTCGGCTTCATGCGAAAAAACTTCGCCGCGTCAAACAACCCACGCGTTTCCGGGAGCAGCGGCACGTGCACGCTGACGAAATCGGACTCCGCCAACAGTACGTTAAGATCGTGATATTCCACCTTGAGTTCCTGCTCCACATCGAGCGGTGCGCGAACCGCGTCGCTATAAATAACCTTCATCTGAAAGCCCGCAGCCCGCCGCGCCACCGCCCGCCCGATTCGCCCGAAACCCACCAGTCCCAACGTCTTGCCCCATACGTCGGTGCCGACCAGCTGATCCAGATCCCAGCCCTTCCAATTCCCGGAGCGCGCCAGCTGTTCGCCCTCACCTAGGCGCCGCGCCACAGCCATCAACAGCGCCCATGCAAAATCCGCCGTGGTCTCGTCCAGCACGCCCGGCGTATTGGTGGCCACCACGCCACGTTTGCTGCAAGCCGGGACGTCGATATTGTCGAAGCCCACGGCCACGTTGGACGCGATGCGCAATTTCGGAGCGGCGCGCAGCAATTCTTCGTTCACGCGCTCGGTCAGCAGGCAAACCAGCCCTTCCTTATTGGCGATGCGCCGGAACAATTCTTCCTTGGAGATGCGCTCCGGCTGCGTCCAGTATTCCATTTCGCAGTCGGCGTTCAATATTTGCTGTGCCGCGGGAAACAGCGGCCGGGTGGCCAGCACTCGAGCTTTCGGCATCTCTGCCTCTTTCCAAATTCGCGAAAGTTACACTAACACAGGTCCAGCGAGCTGACCGCAACGCTTGCCTACAGCGGAGCTGGTAGTTGTTTTTCTCGCGCTTTCGCCTCGGATTCGCCTTGCGCGACCGGCAATGAGCCACTAACCTAAGAGAATACAGGGCCTTGGCGTGGGTTTCAGAAAAGTGAGGAGCTTCCAAGATGGCCACCTCGGTGTGGAAGGGCTACATAACCTTTGGCTTGATCTCGATTCCGATTCGGCTGTTTTCGGCGGCGCGCAGCGAGCGCATCAGCCTGAATCAACTCCACAAGGTGTGCAACTCGCGAATCAAGATGCCGCTTTTCTGCCCCACCTGCGATCGCAAGGTGGAACGCTCGGAAATCGTGAAGGGCTACGAGTACGAGAAAGATCAGTACGTGTTGTTCACCGACGAAGAACTCGACAAGATCGAGCCGGACTCCGGGCGCACCATGGAGATTCTGGAGTTCGTTAAGGTGGAGGAGATCGATCCGCTGTACTACGACGCTTCCTACTACGTTACCCCGGAAGATGAGGGCAAGAAGGCCTATCAACTGCTGCTGGAAGCCATGGATCAGACCGGGTATTGCGCGATCGCCAAGCTATCCATGCACCAGCGCGAGCACATCGTGATCATCCGCCCGCGCGCCGAGGGCATGACGCTGCACACCATGTTTTATCAGAGCGAAATCCGCGAGGTGTCCGAGTTTGGCCGCAAGAACAATGCGGAGCCGAAAGAAGCGGAGAAGAAGCTGGCGACGCAACTGATCGAAAGCCTGGCTGCAAAGTTCGAGCCGCAGAAGTATCATGATGAATACCAGAACAGCATGCTGGCGATGATCGAGGCGAAGAAGCAAGGGCAGGAAGTGGCCGAAGTGGCGCATCCCAAGATGGCGCCGGTGATCGACCTTATGGACGCGCTCAAGAAGAGCCTGGAGAAACAGCCGGCCGCGTCATCCAAGAAGCCGCCAACGCGGGCGGTTCCGACGCTGGTCAAAGAAGTCAAGAAGACGGGGAAAAGAGCAACGGGCTAGTTTTAAATGAGTGGAACCGACCAATTCACCCGGCAGGAATTCCAACGCATCCTCGATGTCTCCGAGAAGCAGCTGAGTTATTGGGAAAAATTACACCTTATTTCACCCAGAAAACCAGGCACTGCGAAGTTTTACGATTTCCGCGACCTGATCAGCCTGCGCACGGCCAAACAGCTCATTGAAACCGGAGTGCCTGCCAGCCGGCTGCGCCGTTCGATGGTGGCGCTGAACCAGAAGCTATCGCAGGTGGAGTCGCCGCTGACCGAGCTGCGCATTCGTTCGAACGGCAAGGACGTTATTGTCGAGCAGGCCGGCGCGCAGCTGGAACCGCTGACCGGGCAGTTTGTCCTCAATTTCGATACGCGGGAGCTGATCGACAAAGTGCGCGTGATGCCGGAGCGCAATGTTGAGGACTGGTTTGCGCTGGGGCTGCAATACGATGCCGATCCTGCCACGCGGATGGAAGCTGCGGCTGCTTATGAGCGGGCCATTTCCATCGATCCCGGGCATATCGGTGCACTGATTAATTTGGGCATGCTGTCTTACGACCACGGAGACCTGCAGAAGGCAGCGAACTGTTTCGAGCGGGCGGTGAAGCTGGCGCCGGAGAACCCGATCGCGCAATTTAACCTGGGAAGCGTGCTCGAGGAAGTGGGGCGCCTGGAGGAAGCCAGGCAGCACTTGCGCTTGGCGGTGCGCCTAAATTCGCGCTACGCGGATGCACATTATAATCTGGCGTTCGTGTGCGACAAACTCGGGGCATCGACGGAAGCCCGCGAGCACTGGTCGGCGTACATCAAGCTCGATCCGGCGAGCAGTTGGTGCGAGTATGCGCGGCGGCGCTTGAGTTCGATCCGCTGACGGTCCGGAAATCGTATATTATTCCCCTCGAAAGATTCCTCCTTGCTTTAGTGCGACTCCTGGTTCTGGGCTGATACTCGCGCAACTAGAAAAGGTTTTCATGACACGAACATCGGGGTGGTCAAAGTGGGTGCTGGTCTCGTGCTGTTTGCTTGCCGTGGCGGTCGTCGCTACGACGCAACGGTTTTCCGCCGCTCAGACGAGTCCCGGTGCAACGGCGGAGACTGCGGATGTGGTGCTAATTAACGGCAAGATTCTGACCGTGGATGCGCAGGACTCCATTGCGGAGGCCGTCGCCATTCGCAGAGGGAAGATCGTCGTGGTGGGATCGAACGGCGACATCACGCAGCGAGTGGGCAAGGGCACGCGAGTGATCGATCTGCACGGGCGGACGGCCACGCCGGGGTTGATCGACAGCCACAATCATTTCGCCGACGGCGGCGTGAACCAGCTTTATCACGTGGAATTGAGCGATGCCGTTCGCATCGACGATGTACTGCGCAAGGTTCGCGAGAAAGTGGCAACGTTGAAGCCGGGTGAATGGCTCTTGGGCAACGGTTGGGACGAGGGCAAGCTGGCCGAGCTGCGCTATGTGTACGCCGCCGACCTCGATAAGGCCACGCCGAAGAATCCCGTGTGGTTGTCGCATACCACAGGCCACTACGGGGTGGCCAACAGCTACGCCATGAAGTTGGCGCACCTCACGGCGGAGACGAAAGATCCGCCGGCAGGCACCATCGACCGCGATGCGCAAGGGAATCCCACCGGGGTGCTCAAGGAAGCGGCGATGGAATTGGTAACCAAACTCATTCCTGAGACAACTCCCGAACAGGAACGCCAGGCCATCTTGCACATGATCGAGGCGTTTCATCAGGAAGGCATGACCGCGGTCAAAGACCCGGACATATTTCAGCTCGCGTGGGACGGATACCGCCAGCTTTTGCAAGAAAACAAATTGACGGTGCGGGTGTTCGTGCTCTGGGATGGCGGAAAAACCACGGAAGCCGCGCGCCAAGTGATTGCGCACATGGCGGCGCTGCCAAAGCTGCCGCAAAATTCCGGCGACGGCAGACTCATCTCCGGCGGCGTGAAGCTGTATATGGACGGCAGCGGCGGGGCGCGGACCGCGTGGGTGTACAAGGAGTGGAACAAGAATTCCACCGGTACGGACACGGGCAACCACGGATATCCGGCGATCGAGCCGGAGGTGTACCGCCAGATGGTGCGCTTGTTTCACCAGGCGGGTATTCACGTGGGCACGCACGCCATCGGGGACCGCGCCATCGACTGGGTGGTGGATACTTACGCGGAAGTTTTGCGGGAGACGCCGAAGCGGGGACTTCGCCATAGCATCATCCATTCCAATATTCCCACCGAGCATGCACTGGAGACCATGGCAACTCTCGAGAAGCAGTACGACGCTGCATATCCGGAGCCGCAGGCGCCGTTTATGTGGTGGATCGGCGACACCTACGCGGGAAGCTTTGGGCCGGAGCGCGCGGCGCGGCTCAATCCCTTCAAGACTTATCTGGCCAAGGGTATACCTTGGGGTGGCGGATCGGATTTCTTCGTAACGCCGTTCCCGGCGCGCTACGGCCTGTGGTCTTCGGTCGCTCGCGAGACGCTCAAGGGTGTTTACGGCGCGCAGCCGTTCGGAACGGCGGAGTCAGTGGATATCCACGCGGCGCTGCGTTCCTACACCGGCTGGTCCGCGCACCAGTTGTTTCTGGAAGACAAAATCGGCTCGATCGAAACCGGCAAACAAGCCGACATCGCGATTTGGGACCGCGACATGTACAGCGTCCCGACCGGCGACATCAAGAATCTGAAGTGCGAGATGACTCTTTTCGACGGCCAAGTGGTTTACAAGGCGGCCGGGACGCCCATCACCGTGAAGGAGAATTAGCCGCCGCCATGCCACCAACTCCGCGGAGGCTCACTACCCATCAACAAGCGGTATTGATTCAGGTGCTGTTGGCGTTTCCGGACCAACAGGCGGACATCTGTTTTTCTCCGTCGGCCAGTGATGCGTCTGGCTACGCGCGGGACTTCCTAGCTGTCTTCAAAGCGATCGGGTGGCGCGTGACTGGCCCTGAATCGGCGGATTTGCTGGACGGTGGGACGGCTGGATTGGCGGTCGTGGTGTGCGACGAGGGCAGCCTGCCCGCTTGCGCGGAGGCGCTGCGCGATGCGCTGCGAATTTATGGAATTGAGGTCAAGACACTTTGCAGCAACAGCCGCGAGATTGGGACCGGTGGGTTTGTTCTTGCCGTAGGTTCGGCGTGAAGGCGCCAATCGGGAGATTCGCGTTCCGGGTGCTGCTCCCGGCGAGCAGCGTGCCATGGTTAGTGCCGGGCGGGCAAGCCCCGGCCCCTACGAGGGCCGCCTTCGTTAACGCTCGCCAATCAAGTAGCGGCAGCCCTGGGGTCCCATGCGCGCGGAATGCACGGCGCCTGCCGGGACATCACAACGTTGGCCGGCGCGATAGGTTTCGACACTGCCGCTCTGCGTCAGAGTCATCTCACCGCTTAGGATGATGTGCGCGGTCTCCATCGCGTGGGTGTGATCGGGATAGTGGGTGTTGGGCCCATCTTGCCAGACGTAGGTGTGGCCGAAGCCCTCTTGCTGCAATTTCCTCGCTAGCTCTTTCTCATCCATTGCGCGATTGTACGTCCGAGACGCTTTTTGCGGGTATCCTCTGCCAACACGGAGTACACCGGGGTGGGCCCGCCGCGCGTCCAACCATAGAGCGCACTGGGGGCTCTAATCACTTGGTTTGGTTGGCGTTGCGGAAGACCGGGAACTTTTTCAGGGAGCCACGGGAAATGATAAAGAAGGCAGACAGGGCCAGCAGGCCCGCCAAACGTCGGACGCGGGGGAGATGAGGATTTCCGAGCAAGCCACGGACGACGTCTTATTGCGACGTGCCGCTAAAGGCGACGAGGACGCCTTTGTGGTGCTGTACCGCCGTCATCAGGCGGGGCTGTATCGCTTTGGGCTGCGCATGACCGGGAATGCCTGGGCGTCGGAAGAAATTGTCCAGGACGTGTTCATGACCCTGATGCGCGAACCGAAGAAGTACGACGCGTCGCGCGGAGCCTTGGGCGCGTACCTGTTTGGAATTGCGCGCAACCGGGTGCTGAAGCATTTGGAGCGGCTGCCCCGCGAGGTCCAGCTGAACGAGCAGAATGAGGATGGCTCTCGGGGAGGGTCCGCGGTGATCAATGCTTTTACCCCTGCGCACTGGGCTGAGCAGCAAGAACGAATGAAGCAAGTGAGAGCAGCGGTGCATGACCTGCCGGCGGAGTTTCGGGAAGCGGTGGTGCTGTGCGAACTGGAAGAGCGAAGTTACGAAGAAGCGGCGCAGTTAGCGGGCTGCCCGATCGGCACGATAAGGTCGCGGCTGCATCGCGGACGGGCGCTGCTGCTGGCCAAGCTGGAGATGTTGCGGGACGTGCCACGGCGCATGGGCGCGGCGCGGTAGAAACGGTAGCAGAAGGAAGTGCGCGATGAAGTGCGAGGAATTTGAAGCGATTGGACTAGGGCTGGAACGCGAGGGCTCGACGTCCTTGAAGGGCGAGGGTGCGGCAGAGCGGGCTGCGGCGATCGAACACGCGAATAGTTGTGCGCGTTGCGCGGCGTTGCAGGAGTCGTGGCAAGAGGCGCAGTCGGAACTCCTGGCGTTGCGGCTAGCGACGCAGGATGCTAGCACGCCGCTGCGCGTGGAGATGCGGCTGCGGCAAGAGTTTCGCACCAGACACCGGGTGGTAAAGGCGCGAACGACTGCGGTCGTAGCGTCCTGGGTGCTGGCGGGTGCAGCGCTGGTGGTTGGCGCGGTGAGCTTATGGAATTGGAAAATCGCACCACGCCACGCAGCGCCAGTGGCCGCCAAGACGGCGAACGCCATCGACCGCAACGCAACGGACCAGGATGCGCTAATGGCCGACAACAGCGCGGGAGAATTCACACTGCTGCCTGGGAGCCTGCCGCAGGAAACCGACGGTGCCGCGATCATGCGCGTGCGTTTGCAGCGCGGGGCGTTGGGCGCTCTGGGATTGCCGGTGAATCAAGAGCGCGCTGGGGAATGGATTCAAGTGGACTTGCTTGTCGGCGAGGATGGCCAGCCGCAAGCGGTGCGCCTGCCGCAATGAAGTGAATGGAGCGGCTGAGGTGCACGCAACACCCGAGATTAGAACGGCACAGGAGAGAAGAGGAGAAGAGAGATGAATCGCAAAAGTTGGGCCTATTGGGTTTTGAGCGGAGGTTTGCTGGCGTGCGCCGGAACGGCTCGGGCGCAGGAAGCGATGGCCGACGGGCCTCCTCCGCCGGTGCTGATGTTGCAAGCGGGTATGCCGGAAGATGGCCCCGGACCGGCTGGGGCGTTTGGCGAGCGCATCGAGCTGCTGGGCTTCGGTGGGATGCATGGTGGCAAAGTGGTGAAGGGAGCGCCGTTCAGCGCGGTGGCAGTGTCGGAGTCCACGCAAACCCTGGCGGATGGAAATCAAATTACGCGAAAGACGCAAACGAACCTGTACCGCGACAGCCAGGGGAGGTTTCGTAAAGAGGTGACGCTCCCGGCCATCGGCCCGCTGGCGGCCTCGGGGCAGCCGCGCTCTTTGGTGATGATCAACGATCCCGTGGCGGGTGCGAGCTACGTGCTGGAGGCGGACGAAAAGATCGCCCGTAAGATGGCGGCGCCCGGGCATGCGGGCGGCGGCCCGAGGGGCGGTCCCAACGGCGTGGCCGAATTCCGCCAATTCAAGGGAGCCTCGGACGCGTCGGTAAAGAAGGAGTCGCTGGGCACCCAAGTGATCAACGGACTGAGCGCGGAAGGGACGCGCTTCACGCGGACGATTGCCGTCGGAGAGATTGGCAACGCCAAGCCCATCACGGTGGTATCGGAGCGCTGGTATTCGGCGGACCTGCAGATGGAAGTGAAGAGCACGCACTCCGATCCGCGGTTTGGCGAGACGACATACACGCTGACCAGCGTTCAAAGGCAAGAACCGGCGGCGGCGCTGTTCACGGTGCCGGCGGACTACACGGTGAAGGAAGGCGGACCGCTCATGAAGATGCGCAAGTTCCAAGGGGAAGCGCCGCCGCCCCCGCCGAGTAATTGAGTTCGTAGTCTTAGACGAGCTTCTCTCCTGAAGACGGCACGCCCTTTCTGTGGCATCCCCCAATGCCGCGGGAAGGGCGTAGCCGTTTTAGGGGCAAGCGCAGGGTGTGATGGATGTTCGGCCTTTGCGGCGTTGCTTCAGACGGCTTTGCGCGGGCGGAACATCTTGGCGGCGACGCGTGTGACCAGGCCGCGCGGCACCAGGCGCTGCGTCTGCGCGCCCAGATAGTTTCCCAAACCCGAGATCACATAACTCTTTCCGGCGGCCAACGCTTGCAAACCGGTCTTCGCGACTTTTTCGGTGGTTTCGCGATTCTTCCTGGACGGTGCGATACCCGTCTGCCCGGCCACTTCGTGAAACTCCGATTCGGTGGAGCCAGGGCAAAGGGCGCAGACGCGAATGCCGTAGGGCTTCATCTCTTCGGCCAAGCCTTCGGCGAGCAGCAGATCGAAGGCTTTGGTTGCCGCATAGGTGGAAATATAGGGGACGGCTTGAAATGATGCGGTGGACGCTACGATCAGCACGTCGCCGCTGCGCCGCTTGACCATCTCCGGCAGGTACAAGCGCGTCAGATGAACTACCGCGCTGCAATTTACCTGCACCATGTCGAGCAGGCGCGGAGTTTCCACGGTGGTGAATTCGCCGTAGGCGCCGAAACCCGCGTTGTTGATCAGGATTTCGACGTCGATCCCTTGGCCCTGCGTGAACGTGAAAATCTTCTCCGGGCCGCTGGGGTCCGCCAAATCCGCGACGAACACTTCGGTGCGAATCTTGTGGGCCGCGGCCAGGGCTCGCGACAGTTCTTCGAGGCGATCGGCGCGCCGGGCGGTGAGCACCAGGTTGGTTCCGCCGGTCGCCAACTCCTCGGCGAGAGCTTTGCCGATCCCGGCACTGGCGCCGGTTACCAGCGCCCATTTCCCCTGCCAACTGCGCATGCGCTTCCTCCTCAGGCTTCTGGTTTCTGGTTCGATTCCGAGGGCTCCGCAACCGCCACACTCTTGGCGGCGGGCCATACCGCTTCGCGAACCCGTTCGCTCTCGCGCTTCATGCGATCCATCAAGCGGCGGGCCCACACAAACTCCGCAGCCAGCAGGCCCAACCCGAGGAAAATGACCAGCCAGCCGGGGCCTGGCGTCACCAGCATGACCACGCCAACCAGCAGCAATGTGAATCCGGCGATGATGCGAAATGCGCGGCGGACTTGCTCGACGGTGCGCAGGCTCATGCGATGCCCTGAGGGAGAATCGATGTATGTGGCGGAGAGGGTGGGATACTCACCCCGGCCATTTTGCCATCCCGCCATGTTTTCAGCAACACGCACGAAAACCGCATCCATACTGTCGATTTCTGCGATCTCATCCCGGGGCGATCGATGGGGCAGGTTTAACCTCGAACGGCGAAATAAATTACGTAGGCGTAACAGATCAGTGGACGACAAACGCTTTCGGTATCGAACTTGCATCGGAGATATAGCCCATAACCGCGGGGACAATCGGGCCTCCCATGATGGACATGACCAGCAATGCCGAACCGAGTTTTGTGTACGCGCCGAGATTCTTCACACTGAGTGCAACAAACGTAGGGAACATGATTGAATCCTTTGCGTCCTGGCACGCCAATTGTCTCTCGCCATTCGTGGTTTCGCGGTGCCAGATGTGACTTTCATCCTCGACCATTGCGGTGTCTCGCAAATAAGAGAAAAGATCCTCAATCTGTGGCGTGCGAACACACAAGAGAGCGAGGCTCAACCGCTTTGGAAACCGAATAGCTTGACACTCCGCCTCTGCATTTGCTAAAAGAACGCATCCCCGCAATCCACAACTGAAGTAAATTCTTTCAATCTAGATTTTTTAAATCGGAGAAAAGATGAAATTCATCCGCAAACTGTCCGCGATATTGTGCTTTTTCACCGCCATCGTGTTCGCGCCAAAACTACTCGCGCAACAGGCCGCCACCGGGACGCCTGTCCCGATGAAAATTGTCGGCTACTTTCCGCGTTGGGGGATGTACTCGGGCTATTTTGTCAAGAACGTCGTCACCAGCGGTTCCGCCAGTCTGCTAACCCACCTCGACTATGCCTTCACGAACGTCGTCAACAATCGATGCGTCAGCTTTGACCCTTATGCAGACTACCAAGCCACCTTCACCGCCGCGCACGCCGTTAACGGTCAGGCCGACAGCCACGGCGCCTTCGCGGGCAACTTTCATCAGCTCCAAGAGCTCAAGAAACTGCATCCAAATCTGAAGATCATCATGTCCATTGGCGGCGGAAGCTCGAGTCCTAACGCCTTCCGCACAGCGGCGCTCCCACAAAATCGCGAGGCTTTCGTAACGAGCTGCGTGAACATGTACATCCACGGAAATTTCGCGCCGGGCATAAGTGAGCCAGGCATTTTCGATGGTTTCGACGTGGATTGGGAGTTTCCCGCTTCTGCCGCGGATCGCGATAACTTCACTAGTTTGCTCGCGGACTTCCGCCATCAATTGGATGCGGTTCGCCCCGGGCTAACGCTGGCCATTGCCGGCCCCAACGGCCATTGGGCTTACCAGTACATCAATCTGAATCAAGTACAGCAGTATCTGGACTACTTCGGGTTGATGACCTACGACTATGACGGACCCTGGAAGAACAACACCGGTTTGCTGGCACCGCTGTACCGGTCTCTCAAAGACCCCGAACCTAACAACAATGCCAGCGCCACCGTCGAAGGGTATCTCGAAGCCGGAGTGGCGCCGGGGAAAATTGTGTTCGGCGTGCCGTTTTACGGCTACGAATGGGCCAACGTTCCGAATCTCGACAATGGTCTGTTCGAGCCGGGCGCTCCGGACGGGCAAGGCGCTGCGTACAACTCCATCGTGAACATCGAATCGCAGTACAGAAAGTATCGCGATTCGATCACCCAGGCGGTCTGGCTGTATAACGGCTCACACTTTTGGACTTACGACGATGCCACCTCCATCGAATTCAAGATGGATTACGTCCTGAGCCAGAAGCTAGCCGGCGTCATGGCCTGGAACCTCGGCCAAGACCTCCCTGACGGCAGTCTGCTAAATGCCGTAGTGAGCGGCCTTAAGCCGTAAGACCAGTATCATTTAATTCCCCTGGTTTGCAGAGACGACCGCGTCGGGTTGCGGCTGGGTTGCGTTTTCCACGCCCGTTCTCGTCAAGTACGGCGAGAACGGCGTGAGTTCCAGCGGCATTTTCTCTGCCGTACTCAAGAGAGTGACGCGCTTAGCTGTCATCATCTTGATCTGATTGCTCCACGGGTCGAGATCGATGCGCGTGCCTAGCGACAAGGCTGCCACTTGATCGATCTTGTCCTCCAACTGCCCGGCCGCGCCAGCAACCGACGCCAACCGAATGGTAGTTTTGTTGCCCAGCGGATTGCCGAGATGCGGACAAATCAAGTTGGCCAGAGCTGACGCACGCTCCTGCACCAGCTTTAGGAACAGGCCGGCCGTCGTCAGATTGTCCTTGTACGGTGAGTTCGCTAACAGTTCAAGAGCTTTGGTATCCGCCGCCTGCTCGTCCAGCGGGCTGCGCACGAAATTCATGCGCTGGAAGGCAGCCGAATCACGAAAGAAAAAGCGGTCGTTAAAGGCGAACTTAGTGTCGATCTTATGCCCCAGAGCGATGTGCGCCAGCTCATGTGACAGGATCATAGCGAGCGAGGCCTCGTCGGGCAGCACATCGAGCAAGCCTCGACTGATCACGATGGTGTGGCCAACGGTGAAAGATTCCAATGGTGTAGTTAAAAGAACCCGGCAGCGCACATCGGGCACGATCTCCAGCTTGTTGGTGATAATCAAATTATTCACCACCGTCTGGAGTACCTTGTCCACTGGACCTGGAGGCGACAGCAGTCCAATCATCTGCAGATGATCGACGGCGTTATCTTCAGCCAGTTTCTCCCAGTTGCGCTGTGCTTCCACCGGGACCGCTTGTTGGCGGGTAGCTTCATCGTGGTCCCTATCAACGTCAACTTTGACATCGGTGAATTCCGTCTGGTGCTGAATGTGCACTTCGTCGTAGTCCCACAATCGCATTTGCGCCTTAAAGCGAGACAACCGGAATGGAGGGGTAGCGCTCTTCCTGTCGGATTCTTCGCTGTAGACGTAACTGGGCAGCCAAACGCCTGGCTGGACGTTTCGGCGCCAACTATCGAAGTGCAGGTACGAGCTATAATTTGACCCATTCGCGTACGTTCCGTTGAACCTTACGATGTTAAGGTCCTGGTCTTCTATCCAGATGCGGCCTACAAACAGACCCTTCTTGGTGTGCTCGCGCGGCTGGACGTCCACCACGATGCAGCGGACTTCGCCGAGGAACTCTTGTCGCACGAAGTTAAAGTAGTAGTTGCTCTTCTGCAGATCGCGGTCTATCAAAATCATATTGGCAAAGCCCTGCGGAACGTATGACCGCGTGAAGGGATTGCCGAGCATTGCGAACGGCGACAGCAGATGATGCGCCTTGGGTTTGTCTTTCTCAAATATTTGCTCCGCCGTGGTGGTGCTCAAGTCCAGGCGACCCAGAAAATATTGGTCTTTCGTCGGTACCGAATTGTGCTGTTTGTCCTCTTGCATGTCCTGGATGTAGGTTTCAGCCAGAGGATGCAGAAGTTTGACGCCGTCGACGAAGACGTGCTCTCTGGCGATCACACGGTCCACCATGCTGTCAAAGGACACCGGCGCGAGGATCACTAGATTGGCGTGCTTAGTGACGCCGTAATTGGCGTAGATGCTCACTTGACTGTCCGCGCCCCCAACGACCATCTTGCTGACTGGCGTGACGATGGTAAATGTTGCGCTACTCTCGCCGGCCTTGATGGTTATGCTGGACGGCACTTTGGCCGCCTTTGGCGGATCTACAGCCAAAGAAATCTCTACGTCGTAAGGCGCTGGACCTGACAGGCTAGCGCGGCCCTCGACGGAGTTGCCGCCGACCACGGTCGACGCTGTCAAACTGACTGAGTCCAAACTAGGGACCGATTGACCGTAAACTGTTCCGGTTAGAACCATCATCACAGCGATCAATCTCATAGTTGTTTTCATATTGCCTCTTGAATTTACGATGCCAGTTCGAAAATGATGTGCACTGTCGCTTCTGAATCGATCAACTGCCCGTCGTGCTCCGCTGACTTAAATTTGATCTTCTCGGCAGCATGGATCGCCTGCTCGTCCAACCCATGACCGAGACCTTGCAGTACACCGAGGACGCGGACCTGGCCGGACGCCACGAACATCACCCGCAACAAAACCTCGCCCTGGATGCCGAGACGCCGCCCTTCCTCCGTATAGTCGGGCTTAACATGACCGATGATCTCTACCGACTTGCCGGTATCGTGCGGCGAAGCCGGCGTTTTCGCCGCGGACGCTGCTGCCGACTCCGCCCCGAAACCTGAAGACTGGACCACGCCTTCTTTGCCGTTTCGGCCGCCGGTGCCGTTGCCGTGACCCGGGCCGCCGGGCATGTCGAATGCGCCGAGCGAAGCTATCGTCATCTTTCCCTTGTGCTCGCCCTTCAAGCCGTTATCATCGCCGAACCCCCCAGTCTGTACCTGAACGGGCGGCGTAGACTTGGGTAACGTCGGCTTCTCCGCGGTCACGAACTCGCCGACCTGTACGACAACGGGCGGCACAGGTGTTGGCGCGATGATCTTCATCTCCACCTTGGGCGGTTCTACTATCGGAACCGGAATCGGAACAGGCGTCGGAATCAAACGCGCCTTGGGAGTTGGCATGATTAACTTGGCGACGACCGGACGGACGTGAATCACGTTCGGCTGGGTCGGACGGACTATTGGCGCCTCGATCGGAGCGATCACGCGCGTGTAATAAATAGCTTCCGCCGTGGAAACGATTTCGGCAGGCTTGATAACTCCCGTCTGAACTAGCGCAGCGATCAGCACACTCTGCAAACAGAACGACAGAAACAAACTCTTGTAGTTGAACTTACGTTCCGGCAGCAGTGCGGTAAAGTTCCTAGACATCATTTTTCACCCGGTTCCTGCATGGCGAAGGCAGGCGGCTTGGGAGGCCGGGGAGACGGCGGCGTATTATCAACGGGGAAAAGCCAGAATATTGTTGTAATGGCGACAATGATAGCCGTTATGTACGGCCGTCTTACTGTGAAATGGATGGTACCTGAAATACCGCCGTAACTTGGAATATACATTAGCGTCCCTGCCTTCCAAACAGATGCCACGCGTACGATGTGTTCATAAAGACCTTCAACCCAGTGGCACTTAAACCGGATATGAAGTGGCTCTCCTGCACGACGCCAGCGCCGAATTCGGTATAGAGGTCGCCTTTTGAGACGGCAATCTTCACGCCGCCTCCGAACATGGACTTGTTCTCCCAATCGAATTTCATGCTGTCGTGTGAGAGCGTAATGTCGCCGTAAGGGACGATGGCTGCATGGTTGAAACGATGTAAGACGAATCCTTGTGTCACGTAACCTTGTTCGATAAGGTTTCCGCGCTCCACTGGAGAATACTGCCCGATGATGGCCCAAGTGGACCCGGGAAAACGGTTTCTAGAATCAGATACAAGTTGCCATCCGAACCAGTCCAGGATGTAGTTGGTCTTGCCGCCAGTTCGAAATTCCTTCGGCGCGGACCACCGGTCTTCATACATATATGCCGTGCCAACGCTGACGATGCCATGACGGAAGAACTTATTGACCTTCACGCCGGCGCTGGGCTGAAGCTTGTTGTTCCACGAGTAGCCCTTGGTGTCGAAAACTATTCCGACCGCCGTATACGGGGTTACCGTCAAGGAGTTGTGCCAGGTCGAGTAGATCGAAGCCGTCTGCTCAAAATAGGACTGGCTGAGGGCATTATTCTTTTCAACGGGGCTAAAAGTTCCTTCCGAGGACCACATCTGCCCTGAAAAGCTCATGGCATCAAAGACCGTGTTTTTTTCCGCATGGGGCACTTCCTGTGCCGCAACGATGCCGGCGGTCCCGAGCATCAGCAAAAATATCGTAATCACTCTAGTGGTTGTCATGGACATCTCCGGTGCGTTCACGTTGCAAAAACCTTTGACCGCCTTCTAGTATCGGGTTGCGGACAACCACGATAACTTTGTTCCCGTCTGTTCAAAAAAAGCTTGATAAAAACTCTTTATAAAAAGCCCGGCGTCTACGAAGCGGAGCAGGATATAGCTCGGCATATAAAATAAAATGTCGCCTCTTCGTTGTATGAGGCTAACGATCAAAGCGCTAACGAAAAGGCAAGTCGTATCTACCCCGAGCCACATCACCATCAGACGCGGCCACAAGAAAAACCACAGCGGCGTCAGAAGGAGAAAAGCAGAGAACAGCAGCCCCTCGCACATCACCATCTGCGTCTCAAGCGCAATCTTTCGAGTGCTGCCCCACATCCTGAACTGGCGTGTGCAGGTCCACGCGCCGCGATTCCAGCGCACCAACTGGCGGGTGTAAGAGCGAACTAGATCCTGCGGGTCCGCCGTGATCACAACGGCATCGCGTACATAAATCACGCCGAGCCCCAGGTAGTGGGCGCGAAGCGTAGCAAACATGTCTTCGACGAGGCTGGGTTCGCTGGCCCAAACTTGTCGGAAGGTTTTCGTTCGAAATACCGAGCAGCATCCCGCAGCTACGTTTATGACGCCGAGGACTTGCTGCCCTTCTTTAATCAGCCAGTGAGACATGGCGTACTGAAGAGCCCGCCAAGCCGTGAGCCAATTCCTGCGCCGCGACTTCACGCGTCCGCACGTGATGGCCGCGTTGGGATTCCTCTCGAACGCTAACAGCATTTCTGCGAAGTATTGTGACTCGAACGTCGTGTCGGCATCTGCAAGGGCCAAGAAGGAATAGCGACTGAGCAGGTTAAAGTATTCAATTCCTTTTGCGATGGCCACAGCCTTGCCGCCGTTTTCGGAGAGATCCAGCACGTTGACGCCCCGGCTTCGAGCAATTTCTGCCGTTGCGTCCGTCGATCCGTCCGACACAAGATAAATGTGCTCGACGGCTGCGCCCGCGCGTACGATGCTGTCGATCGTGCTGGCGGTAGAGCCGGCCTCATTCTTGGCGGCTATCAGTACGGAGAGCGGAATCATCCGTGCTTCCTTTGCGCGCGGCGACACAAATCGCGAGCACCGGGGACCGCTTCACCTAACTGCGAACTTCTATAGACTCGGCCAATCCGACGGAGGCCGTTCTTCAACAACCGGCGGGACGTCCAGCAAGAGTCTCCTGGTTTGATTAGGTCCTTCATTTCACCTGCACGAATTGGGCGATTGAGGGAACGCCTTTGGAATTGATCAGGAACAACAGGTAAAAGCCCGGCGGCGCTATGTTTCCGGACGGCGGCCCCGTCACCGTTAGGGAGCCGGTACTCGCGCTGAACGATAGCCCGACAAAACGTTGGCCCATATCAAACGAATGTGTAGGCGCACCGGCGCGAATCAGGGCGACGCTGGTTATGTCCTTAGCGTCTGTAGTTACGGCAAAGCTTGTGCCATACCCGATCGTGGCGGGAACACCGCTTAGCAAAGGCCGCGTTGCGAGACTACCGTCCGCATTGAACAAATAAGCCGGTTGGTAAATCTCCATGTGAGGTTCGTAGGTACCTTGCTGTGGGTTTCCGCCGCTGAGCACCACCGTCGCATCGGGCAGAAGCAATGCGGTGCTGTGATACAGCCGAGGAAAGGCGTTGCTGCCCGCCGACGTAAATGAGTTTGCCGCCGGGTCGTATAAATCCGCCGTCAGGCTGGCAGTGGTTCCGTCCTCATCGTTGGCCGAACCACCCACGGCAAGAACCTTGCCGCTAGGAAGGAGCACGGCGTTCATTTCGACGCGAGGACTAGACATCGATGGGCCATACACCCACTGCGGATTCGTTTGGCTGAAGTCCAGCAATTCGGTGGTGTCGGTTGCGACCGCGTTGGTGTTCATGCCTCCCATGGTGATGATCTTTGCGGCGTAACCGTTCGCCGGGGTCAAAGGCAGCAAGACCGCCGAACCATAGGACCGATAAGAATTCAGCTGTGTCGTGGCCAGGTAGGTCCAGTTCACACCAGGATTCGCGACCGACGGATCGAAAACCCATGTCTGCGGCTCCGGGCCAACGTGGGCCACCCGGCCATCGGTCAGTAGGATCATTCGAGGATACAAGGCCGGTGCAGCTGGAACTGGCAAGCTGCCGTCGGAGTAATGCAGATTGGTGCACTCGTCGGTTACATTGCTTATGGTGCAGTACGGGAGGACGGGTGCGCTCCACGTTCCTGTCCAGTATTCAATCAGCGGATTGTCGTTGGTGACCTCGTCCTGGCCGCCGTAGACTGCCACCCGGCCATCGCCCAGAATTGTCGCGGTCGGATACCATCTGCCATGCACCATCGACGCCGTAGTCGTGAATGTGCTGCTGGCTGGGTCAAAGATGGACGCTCGTGATTCGCCTAGGAAACCTTGGTCTGCCGTCGCGGTCGCATCGGCCGGGACACGGTGTCCCGGTTTTCCCTCGACCACCGCGGTTACAGCGCCGCCTGGAACCTTATGCCCATGTCCCATTGCGGCCATCACAGCTGCAGCGCCGCCGCTCGCATAGGCCGCTGTTCCACCATCGAGGAGGACACGACCATCGGCCATCTGTACTGCTCCGTTGCAAAACGAGTCGAAGGTTAGCGACTGAGTGCTGAATTGTGCCGTCGTAGCACCCGGGGTCCACACCGTCGCGGTATATCCAGCCGTGCTGGTGGGGCATCCCGCTAGATTGGGCGGACAATTGCCGGAGCCCATCACGAACAGCACATTCCCAGTATTCAGAAGGAGGGCGTGTACTGGATTGATTGGCATCAAATAAGGCAACGTTGTCCAAACGCCGTTCGGGTGGACAGGAGTTGGGGTTGGCGGTGGCGTTGGGGTTGGCGGTGGCGTTGGGGCTGGCGGCGGAGTTGGGGTTGGCGGTGGAGTTGGAGTTGACGGTGGAGTTGGCGTGGGCGTCGAGGGCGGAGGCGCAGGCGTGTGATCTTGGATATGTGCGGTGGTCGGGGATGACGACGAGCAGCCCGCAAGCGCAATCAGCACTAAAACCAGAACCGAGGGTAGGCCTATTAGAAATACCCCCACGCGCTTTGTGAACATCATTGTGATTGTGTCTCCGTAATTTTGAACGCCATTTGCTAAGTTCGATCCAACTGGAGAGCTCCAGCGTGACTTCCGCTCTGTGCTCGTTAGGAACTTCTCGCCACTATTCATCGATACAAGTTTAAGGAGAGGCGTGATTGCAACCAACGGTACGTCAGCCCCTGTTTGGTTGATACCGTCGGCCTATGGGTACGCTGGTACCACGTACCGGTAATACTATTTGGCTTGTTACTCGAGTCCCGGTACTAGAAATGCGGTAAGGTCGGACCCAAGGGGCAGAAGTAGCCGGCAAAAATCTCAGGTATCGGCACCTTGCCCTGCTCCCGCAGTCTCCGAGGCTTGAAGCGCGAAAAACGGATGATTTCAAGTGTGCCAACCGCGAGCCGATGACAACTGCACAGAAGACAGAAAGCTAGCCCGTTACCTGAAATCGGGATGAGGCTTCGGCGGTCGCAGTCCGCCAATCGAGTTCTTTTTCAGGGGATGCCCAAGAGATTGCCACCGAAAGTTGCCGAGTTGCCTGCCAGCGAAATCAAAGCGAAGTGATCCCAGGTCAAGGAGCGGCGCAGTGCTGTGGGTAGCTTTCGACCGGTCCGGGTCGCTGCGGCGGCGACCACCGCGTATCTTTGCTGGCGCCTGGACGAGGGCGGTAAAACGCGAATGGAGCGAATCTGGATTCAGCCAGATGTCCACGAGCTTTCTTGTGACAGGCTGGATGCCTGCTCCGGTGAGAGATATACGGTTGGAGTTGCGAGTCGGCCGCTAACCAGACGCCAAGGTTTGTGAGCACAACAAAATAAAGGAAGTGGCGGAGAGGGTGGGATTTGAACCCACGGTAGGATTTCTCCTACACACGCTTTCCAAGCGTGCTCCTTAAACCGCTCGGACACCTCTCCCGCGGATAACGTACTTTAGCAATTTAGCAGAAAGGGGAGATTCGCGCGAACCGGGTGGGCGTTGGCTCGGCTGCGAACAAGTTTTCAGGCTTTGTGGACGGCGATCTGAGTCTTTGCCTCTTGATTTCTTGACGGCTGTAACGTCATTTCTTCCCGCTCCATCTGTCCACGCTTGCAGGCCTCTGCTACAATTCTGTGCATCGACTCCGGGGTCGTCTAATTGGTAGGACACCAGCCTTTGGAGCTGGCTATCATGGTTCGAGTCCATGCCCCGGAGCCACTCTTCTCCCGTCACCCGGTTCGCCTTCTCCTCGTTTCAGTAACGCCCAGAAATCCTCTCGCTTCGTGTTCGCATGCACACCACGAGCAAAGACTGTCCCCGGTCGCCAGTTGCACACGCGAACGTGTGCACTGACACGGCGATACTCGGAAACGATATCTAATCTAGGTCGCTGAAGGGGAAGGTCCAATAGAAACAGCACTGCGGTCACAGACCGATCAAATACTTTTGCGCTAACAAACTTTCTCGCCCGCCAATGACAACAGGCTATTCCACTAGCACCGCGTTCTTGATCGGCGAGCCGTTCGCCAGCGAAGAGTAGTTGCTCGGAAAACTCATCGGCGATGCCAACGTTAGCGAATTTGCGACGAAGATCATATAGGCAGCGCCCGAGCCACCGCGATCGATCGTCAACGAAGCACCCGGAAAGTAGAAAGCTCCTTGAAATTTGCTGCCGCCCGTCCCATTAATGGTGGCGGGCGCCGGGTTGGTCTTGTCTTGATAGAACAAAATTCCGGCGTAGGCGCCGCCCGTAGAGGCCACAAGGTCGGATTTCTGACTGGCGTTCAGCGTGACTCCCCCTGTTGCGGCACCGCTAAGGTAAAAGGTCACTCCGTTGCCGCTCACCGTTCCCGTTCCGCTGAAAGATACCCCGTTCCCGGGCCCGGTCCCCGTGACAACGTAGGTGCCCGCACTAAAGGTCACATCCCGACCGCCGCTCACTGAAATGCTGCAGTATGTACCTGGACCGAGCGGTACCGGATTCATCGTAGTCGGCGGGGGCACAGTGTTGCTGACTATCCCCGACTGGCAGCCCCCGGCCGCCGGCGGCTGCAGGTAAGCCAAGGGATCCGCGGCCGGCGCGATGCCGGTCACGGCGTTGGGCGTAGTCCGTGCGGGCGCCGGACCATTGACCGCTCCAACCGACTCCGCCGTGATTTGGTGTCCTCCGGTATTCATCACCTCATCGTTACTGACGATCCCGCAATTGGGCACATCCAGCGTGTGCGAGTTATGAAGGTCGCCGTTCAAAGAGTAAATGCAGTTTTTTCCGCCCTGGAATACCGCCGTAGCATTAGCCGTCACCGTTGGATTCGCCAGGCCGAACACTTTCATAAAAAAAATCGGCTGCACCGCAGCGACCTGCACCTGAACTGCGTTGGGGTTTCCGTTGTAAGTGGTCGCTGTCACTGTCACGGTGACGTTGTTGACTCCGTCGGTGAAGCCGTTCGAACCGGAGTCCGTCTTCGCCGCCTGGTCGAAGTTTCCTCCGAACGCCCTCTCCGTCGCTCCCGCCAGCGCCGCGCTGTCTGCCGCCGACTGTTCCAGACGTTTCTGGTAGCGCAGGTACCCCATATCGACGGCGAGCCCAGCCGCGCCCAACAGCACCACCAGCCCGAACGCCACAGCGATGAGGGCTTGGCCCGACTGCCGCGTCTTTCTCAACATATTGGCCTTCTCCGATGCCACTGTCTCACGAACCATCCGTTCCGCGGAAAACCTAGGGAGGACATTCTTGGGATACTCGTTTTCGCTCCCGCTGTCAACGGTCCTGCAACGTCCGCCGCGGGAGAGCAGTGAGTAACCCTGGGATAGATATGCAAGACTTGGACCATAAGCCCCCCGGCGCTGGCGAGGCCAGCGATGCACTCAGATTGTAGACCTTGGAACGGGAATTGCACGTTAGTCCGGGCAAGTCCGACGTTGCGCACCGACGGCCTTCTGCGCGGCGTCGCAAGACAGCTTGAAAGAGAAGGCCCTTGCAAAATTGCGGCAAATAAGTATCTTTGTCCCCAGATCGCGGCGAGACTTGCTGTTCGCAGATCGCCTGGATAGTCAGACGTGTCCTCAACTGTGTACACTCCCCGTGCACCAGCTGTTACTATTCGTGGTCGTTCGGGCCTGGACTTAACTCATGGGAACTGCTTCCGGCAAAAGTGGAAGAAATATTGCTTAGCCATTTGAGTTCCTTGACTAGACCCGATTTTTCGTCGGAACGCATCTTATGAAGATCATTGAAGGCACGCGCAACGCCGAACGTCCACCTGGCTCTGGGAGACGCAAACCAAGGGTTGCCAATGGCCCGCAGGGCGGCCAAAGCCTGGTAGAACTGGCATTAGTCCTTCCGATCCTCCTGCTTCTGATGATCGGCATCATCGAGATCGGGCGATTTTCTTACTACAGCATTCTCGTTGCGAACGCGGCGCGCGCTGGAGCCCAGTATGGAGCCCAGAATCTGGCCACTGCCGCGGATGCTGGCGCCATCCGGGCTGCGGCCCGCAATGACGGACTTCCCAGCCTCACGGTTACTCCTTCACAATCCTGCGGCTGCAACGGCGCTGCGCTGAACGCCTGTTCCACGATCGTGCCCACTTGTGCCCTGCCAGAACATCCCCTGGTCTATGTCCAGGTTACCGCCACCGGCACCTTCACCTCGCTGTTCAGCTACCCGGGGCTTCCGGCATCGGTTACCCTGACGAGCACCGAGAAAATGCGGGTAGCTCAATGACTGGCCGGATTCCGCGCATTTTCCGTCGACCATCCCGCCAAAAGGCGCCTGCAACTTTTCGCCAGCGCGGAAGCGGTCTGGTCGAGCAAGCCTTGGTTCTGACCATTCTCCTCACCGTGATGTTCGGCATCATCGACTTTGGCCGTGCTCTATACACCTATCACTTCGTCTCGGAAGCCGCGCGCGAAGCGACCCGTTGGGCCAGCGTACGAAGCACGACTACTCTCCTTCCGAGCGGCCCAGCCACCAATGGCTCGGGCGGCAATGTTCAAACGTTTGTTGCGAACGTTTCCGGAATGGGGCTCGACTCCACTAAAATCACGGCAAACACCAATTGGATCGCGCCTCCCAGAGCCATTCCCGCGTGTACTCCTCCTGCCAACCGTCCCGGCTGCGTGGTGCAGGTTGAGGTGGACTACGCGTTCCAGTTCATTGTGCCCTTTCTGCCCTCCGCGGCTTTCACGATGTCGAGCACGTCCGAGATGGTCATCACCCAGTAGCTGCAGCCTTTCGCTACGGAACGGTGAAAATGGAAGTAACCACGTTGATGGTTCCGCACCAGGTCCAACGGACCGGGGTGCGCAGAGGATTGCTGGAAGACCTGGCCTTGAAGGTCCTATACCTTCAGGGCGAAATGTCGCTGGTGGAGATGAGCGACCGCACCTGCCTCAGCCTGGGCGTCATCGACGAAATTTTTCAGTTCCTGCGCAAAGAACAGCTGTGCGAAGTGAAGCGCATGGCCGCCGGCAGCCACGTGATCGTGGCCAGCGCGCAAGGCAAACAGCGGGCCATCGAGCTGCTCTCGCTGAACCAGTACACCGGACCCGCACCGGTGTCCCTGGCGGACTACCGTATGCGCGTCAGCATGCAGAGCGTGCAGCAAATTCCGGTGAAGCCCGCCGACGTCAGCCGCGCATTTTACCAGCTGGTTCTGAACCAAGAGATGCTCTCGCGGCTGGGCACGGCACTGACTTCGGGAACCTCCATGTTCCTGTACGGCCCTTCGGGAACGGGCAAAACCAGCATCGCCAACACCATTCCCGCGGTGTATGAGGACGCCGTCTGGATACCTCACGCCATCGAGGTCGACAATCAGATTATTTCGGTATTCGATCCCGGCGTGCATCATCCAAATTCCGAGGTGACCCCGCCGGAATCCGACAAACGGTGGGTGCTCTGCCATCGCCCCTGCGTTCTCGCGGGTGGCGAGCTTTCCGCGGAAATGTTGGACTTGCAATTTAATTCCGTAAGCCGGTTTTATACCGCGCCGCTGCAGATGAAAGCCAACAACGGGGTTTTGATCCTGGATGACTTCGGACGCCAACGGATGCGTCCCGACGAGCTTCTGAACCGCTGGATGACGCCCCTGGATCGCCGCGTTGATTTTCTCACTTTGCCCGGAGGGCGGAAGTTCGACGTGCCCTTCGACTTATTCGTGGTGTTTTCCACCAATATCGATCCGCTGCAACTGGCGGACGAGGCCTTCCTGCGCAGGATCCCCAACAAGATCAGCGTGGATTACGCGACACCCGAAGAGTTTATCGAGATTTTTCGTCGAGAATGCCAGGTGCGCCTGGTAGCCTGCGATGAAGGCGTACCCGAGTACTTGGTGGATTGCATCACCAGGGAAATGAAGCAGCCGCTTTCCCAGTGCCATCCGCGCGACCTGATCAATCAGATCTTCTGGTCCGCGCGTTACGCTGGGGTGGAACCCCGCCTGACGCGGCACACCATCGGCCAAGCCTGTCGCTCGCATTTTCTTCCAGTCGGCAAGCGCTAGTACTTCTAGCCGAAGGGCAGATCAGCGGAACAAAGCGGAAAACAGGTGGGAGGCACGAGCCTAGCTTTTTGTGATCGGGCGGCCCTAGATGTACTCAAATGGTGACTTAGGGGGTCGCTCGCCGTAGATAGTAGGCAAACTTGTGCGGCTTCCGAGCGTCCGACCATTGGAACGCCGCGTGCAACCCTCCAGCCGACCAAGAAGAGGCGAATTGCGACTTCACCTTACGGATATGAGACCCCAAGGCGCGGCCATTGAGCGAGCACCTTGCGAACCGTGCCGCTGTGGCTGGATGGTCTCGTAATGTTCCAAGATCAAGATTCCGCGATGACTATTTTGCGGGCACGCCCACTGTTACCTGCCAGACCGGCGGGGCAGGCCGCGCTTCGCTCCGCCCCGGGTGCGCGGTCTCCCCAATTCCTCGTGCTATGGGGAGGAAAGGGCTCGGGCTGGTGGGGTTCGCTCCGGGCGCTGTTCACGAGAGCGCATTGGTCTGGGCGGAAAGAATCGATCGTGCTTTTCTGCGACACTCCGGTGGCGCCGTTTCGCTTCCCTGGTGGATCAGTCACCCTCTCCGTGCTGTTGCACGGCGTTGCATTGCTCGTTCTTCCCTTCCTGCTGGCGCTGCCTCCGGGCAGAGACATCGCCTCGGTCGCGGCGTATTCGGAGCCGGAAAAAATCTTCTACCGCCTCTCGACCCACGATCCGTTTGAGAAGCTGCCGCGTATCGCTCCCGCTGGCTCGGGCGGGCACCCTGGCGCTGGAACCTCACCGTTGAGTCTCCCAGTCCTTGGAAGCACTGCGGCCCACCAAAGAATCGTCATCGTCTCGAAACCCGTGCGTCCCGACAACCACCGCCAGACGATTTATCAGCCGGCCACGCCGCCCGATTTGAAGATCACCATGGACCTGAAGCTTCCGAACGTAGTTGGCGGAACGTCGGCAACCATCGCGAAACCCCAAGTCCACTTCAATCCGAAAGACTCAAAGCCGACGCAAGCTCGCAAAGTGCTCGCGCAAGCCACGGCGCCGGCGCTGCCCAATGCCGCCACGCCTAGCAGCCTTCCCGAGCCTACCGTTGCTCAGCCGCATCTGGCAGTGCCCATAAATGCGAACAGCTCCAGACCCGCTCAGTGGCAAGGCGTGAGGACCGCGGCTGCGGCCCCCACACTGGCTTCGCCCAGCTCTACGTCAGCGATGAACTTGGGCGATTCCTCCCTGTCGCAGGCCAATTCGCCGGCTCGCCCAGCCGAAGTGATCGCCGTGGGCGAAATCTCCGGCGATGGCAAGATCGTGCCGCCCTCGAACAGCGGCGCGCCGGCGGCGGGTGACGGCACCGGCGTGGTGGTTATCAGTGTCGATCCTTCCCAGGCCGCGGCTTTGCTCAATCTTCCGCCCGGCAATCGCTTGGGAGACTTCTCGATCGCCCCTGGCGGCGGCCAGCCGGGTTCTCCGGGCGGGGCCACGGCCGGATCGGCAAGCGCTGGCAGTGGCGGCAGTGGTCCCGGCGGTGATCGCAGCACAGGAGTCGGACCGGGAGAATCGGGCGGTGGCGGCGGAAAGGCAAGCCCGCCAGGGACTTTGAGCATCAGCGGCAATACCGGAGGTAAGGCCGGTGCGCTGGATCCCAGCAGTATCGTGCGAGATATGGTTTACCCTGTGCCCGCGTCACTTGTCTTGCGGCGGAATGCCCTGATCGTTTCCGCCGGCCCCATGGGCGGTGGAGGTCTGGACGCCTACGGGGCCTTGCACTGCGGAAAGATCTACACGGTTTTTCTAGCGATGCCAGGAAAGGGCTGGACGCTGCAGTTTTGCCAGTCGGGCAATTCCGCCGCAAAGCCGGCGGTGCAGAACCGCTCCGGGGTCGTGCATCTGGAAAGCGGCCTGGTTCCTCCCGATGCCGAGTCGAGGTTTGACTTCCGGCGCTTGCCAGTACCCTTTGAGAAGAAGAACAAGATGATCGTCTTGAAGGGGTCGATCAAAGAAGACGGTACGGTGGATGGTCTGCAGATCTATCAGAGCATCGTACCCGAGATGGATGAGGCTGCTCGGGCGGCCTTCAGCCGGTGGAAGTTCAAACCCGCGCTGCGGGAAGGTAAAGCGGTGGCAATCGATATCCTAGTAGGAGTACCTACAGAACCACCTCCCAACCGTCCTCAATAGCGAACGCGAGTGCGCTGAACGCGCAAAAGGCGTCATTGAAATGTCGCACTGTAGGAAGAAATTTTCACACAATGGCTACAAAATGTCCCTTGCGTAAGCCCGCCTGGTTTTGAGGAAACGCGATTTGATTGATTCATTGTGGGTTGAACTGGCCCGCTTCGCTCAGCCTGTGGAAAACTCTTGGCACTCCAGGTGCAACCCGGTATAAAGCTGACTTCGAGTGCTGCTCTAAAGTCCCAGGAGTGCGCTCGCCCTGCCCGGAACGGGCGGGGGACGAAGAGACCCCTTTGTCACACGAAATCCTAGACCCATTGGGAACCATCGCGGCTCCGAGGTAGAGACTCGTCCCGCCTCGTGCCGCTTGAGCTTGGCCGATTGTCAGGAGTTTGGAACATTGGAACAGCAAGCCATCCGAGTTAGCTTCTTGACCCACGATTCGGGGTTGGGCGAGGCTATCGCCCGGGCCCTCGGTGAAGGCTTCGCAACGCGCACAGTCAGCGAGCAACAGTTTGATCGGCTGACCGAGGTCCGCGAGTGGTCCGACGTAATCCTGCTGGATCTGCGCTCGGCGAACACTCAAGGTGACGATGAAACCATCCTGGGGCTGATGGAGGCAATCGCCAAAGTTCCTTCCCACCCACCGCTGGTAGTGCTCTGCGAAGAAGAAAATCGCGCGCTGATTTTTAGGGCCATCGAGCACGGCGCCGACGACAGCGTTACTAACCCGCCCAACATGATGGAGTTACGCCTGATTCTGAGCCGGGCGCACAGATTTCATGCCGCTGAAAGAGAGCTGCAGCGGCTGCGCGCCAGCGAACGGCCCACCGGCAGATTGCATGAGTTGCTGGGTACCTCGGCGCCGATGCAGGAGCTGTTTGGGCTGGCCCGCAAGATTGCGCCGTGCGATGTGAATGTATTGATTACCGGTGAGACCGGCACCGGCAAGGAACTGTTGGCCCGGGCGATTCATCAGTTGAGCGGCCGGAACACCGGCCCGTTGGTGGCGTTCTCCTGCGCGAACCTGCCGGAGACATTGGTCGAGGACGAGCTTTTCGGCCACGAGAAGGGCGCATTTACCGGGGCGTTGATCGGGCGGCGCGGGCGAGTGGAAGCAGCCGATCACGGAACGCTGTTCCTCGATGAAATTGGGGATCTCGGGCTGGGCCTGCAACCCAAGCTGTTGCGCGTGATTCAGGAGAGGAATTTCGAGCGCCTGGGCAGCAACAAAACGGTCAGCGTGGATATCCGGCTGATTTGCGCGACCAATCGCAATCTGGCGGAAATGGTGCAGCAGGCCAAGTTCCGCGAGGATCTTTTCTACCGGCTGAATGTGGTGCAGATGCATTTGCCTCCGCTGCGCGAGCGCCGCGACGATATCCCGCTGCTGGCACAGCAGTTTCTGAGCAAGTTTGCGCAGCAGTTTAAGAAAAAGGCCAGGCGCTTTTCGCAGCAGGCTTTGCATGCCCTGGAAGAACACAATTGGCCCGGCAACGTGCGCGAACTGGAAAACGTAGTGCAGCGCGCCACGGTGCTCTCGGAAGATCTCACAGTGGACCTCAACCAACTGCCCGCGGCATTACGCGGCAGCCGCACCGGCGTCGCCATCACCGAGAGAGCGACTGGCTCGCAACTAAGCCGTTCGTACGAGGACGAAGTAAAGCGGTTCAAGAGAAGCCTGGTATTGCGCGCTCTGCGCGAGTGCGGGTGGCGCAAAGCGGAATGCGCGCGAAGCCTGGGCGTTGCCCGCGGCTACCTCCATCGCTTGATCAATCAGCTGGCCATTCATGAAGGGGAAGGCGATCCGGCTGCGGATCGCCGCGAAGAATTTCCTCCTCTTGGCCCGGTGATGTAACCCCTTACAAATACTTCAGATTGCTATGGACTTGGCCTCGCTCTCCGATTAGCTTCTGACCCAATGGAAGCTGGTCTAGGGAATTCTTTCATCGACAGCGTTTGCCTCCCCTTTGTGCGAAGCGCGCAGAATGCGGATGGCGGATGGGGCTTTCATCCCGGCGGGCAGAGCCGCGTCGAGCCCACGTGCTGGGCGCTTTTGGCCTCGATGGACTGGAACGGGCCCAAGGCACCGGAACAGGTTGCGCGCGGCCTTCAGTTTCTGCGTGCCGCGCAATTGCCGGACGGCTCTTGGCCTTCGACGCCGGAAGAAAGAGTTGGGTGTTGGGTTACCTCGCTCGCTTGTTCGGTGCTCCTGGTCGACAAAGAGTCTGGGAAAGCCGTCGCTGCGGGCCTGAATTGGCTTTGCCAGGACTGGCCGAGCGATAGCACGCCTTGGCGGCGATTCCTGGCGAGATTTTCCTCGCAACGTCATGTAGCTCCGATCAACGATTCCCTTCGCGGTTGGGGATGGACGCCTGGAACGAGCAGCTGGGTGGAGCCCACGTCGTTTGCGCTTCTTGTTTTCGGACAATGTCCCCAGGATTTGCTGCCTCCGGCGGCGGCTCGGCGCCGCAGACTCGCGGAAGGCATGCTGTATGACCGTATGTGTCCGGGAGGCGGATGGAATTGCGGCAATCCTCGCGTTTATGGCGTTGCAGGTGAACCGCTGGTGCTGCCGACCGTTTGGGCGCTGCTGGCCCTGCGCGATCATCCAGAGCGGCCAGAGAACGTGATGAGCCTGGCGTGGCTGGAGAATAGCGTCGGGAGCATTCAGGGTGCCGGGTCACTCGCGCTGGCGCGGATCTGCCTGGAAACGTACGGCCGTGCTTGGCCGGCGGGCGCTCCAGAACTGCGCGATTTCTACGGAAAGAATGAATTTCTTCAGAGCGTCCAAGTCGCAGCCTGGGCATGTTTGGCGTCGAGCGGGCGGGGTAATTGGCTGACGCCGGCGGCTGGGGGGCGGTCCTAGCGATGCGCGATCGTACCCTTATCCCTTCGTTCCAGCGCCCTGCCTCGCGCGTGGTTATCCGCCGCGCGGCGAACTACCAGCAGGACTTAGCTGCACTGATCTACGAAAGCTTGCGCGAATTCAACCTTCCCATGAAGGACAAGACTGTCCTGCTGAAGCCCAATCTCGTCGGCCTTGATCCTCTCGGGGTAACCAACACGCACCCGGCTGTAGTGGCCGCCGCTCGGGAATGCTTCTTGCGTCTCGGCGCCTCGCAAGTTTTCATCGGGGATGGTCCCGCCATGGATCGGGATACCGAGGGGATCCTCGAGTCGGTACGCCTGAGGGACTATACCGGCCCGCTGACCGGCACGTTTGTCGATCTGAACGTGGACGACGTCGAGCACGTGACCCTGAAAACCCACGCATCGCGACTCAAAGAGCTGTACTTGCCCAAGACAGCTTTGGGGGTCGATTTCCTGGTCTCCATGCCCAAGCTCAAGACTCACCATTGGGCGGGCGTTACCCTGTCGCTGAAGAACATGTTCGGGATCGTTCCGGGGAGTTGCTACGGCTGGCCCAAGAACGTGCTCCACTGGGCCGGCATCGACCGAGCCATCCTGGACATCAACGCGGCCGCGCGACCGGATTTCGCCATCGTGGACGGCATTTTAGGGATGGAGGGCAACGGGCCGGTCCAGGGGACGCCGAAGTCCTGTGGAGTGCTGGTTTTGGGAAATGATCCGGTCGCGGTGGACGCCACTTGCTGCCGGGTCATGGGGCTGATGCCTGAGCGGCTCAAGCATCTGTCCAGGGCCGGTACACTGTTGGGTCACCTTAAAGTCGATAAGATTCAACAACTTGGCGAAAATATCGCCGATGTTCGCACTCCTTTTGCAGTTCTCGAGGCCTTTCGGCGGATCGCGGAATGACAGCGCAGTTTGGAATAGCAACTGCCTCAATAGGATGAGAGCAGACCGAGAAACTGGGGAAGGTGTCTCCAAACGAGGACACCCGCCCGGTACCCGCCCCCTGATCGCAGCGTGTCGCTGGCGGGAAGAACCTGAAATTGATGCCGAGTTGTGTGCGCCCCAAGAATCCAGCGATGAGCGAAGCAGACATCTCTGTTCGGACCAACGATGGGGCAGCGGGCATGCCGGTTCCCGGCGTGCCGGAAGCCTACACCCCTCAGGCTAGCGCCGCCGCTCCTAGTGTCGTTCCCTCGACCGCCCGGCTCTATTCCGTGTTGCGCCTGATGTTTTCATTCCCCGCGATGCTGGGAACCTTCCTGGTCGGAAGAGTCTTTTACGAGGCGCGAACCTTCTTCGTCGATCCCGATCTGTGGTGGCATATCAAGACCGGGGAAAATATCCTCGCGACCCATCACTGGCCCACGACGGATCCTTATTCCTTCACCGTCGCCGGCCAGCCTTGGATCGCTACGGAGTGGCTCGGAGATGTGCTGCTGGCTACGGCGGCGCGTTTTAGCGGGGTGGTTGGCCTGCAAGCGCTGCTGATTGTTTTGAGCAGCGTGGTGGTGCTGGCGCTCTACGCCTTTGCTACGCTGCGCTCGGGAAATTCGAAGGCGGGATTCGCGTCTTCCGCGGTGTTGTGTTCCCTGGCCTTCGCTTCGTTCACACTTCGTCCGCAGATGCTGGGATATCTCTTCCTTATTCTGACCTTGATCGCGCTGGAGCGTTTTCGCCGGGGCCAGTATCGGGCGGCATGGTTCCTTCCCGCGCTGTTTCTAGTTTGGATCAACGCGCACGGATCGTGGGTCATCGGGCTCGGCACCATCTTTATGTATTGGATGAGCGGCTTAATGGCTTTCCGCTTGGGGAGCCTGGAAATCAAGCCGTGGACCGCGACGGAGCGCAAGAGCATCTCGTTGGTCTTTCTGCTGTGTCTCGCCGTGCTGCCGCTCACGCCCTACGGAACGCGGCCAGCGGCGTATCCATTTGAAGTAGCTTCGCAGCTGCCCATCGGGGTCTCCAACGTTGCCGAATGGCAATCCATGCCGTTCAACCTGGTGGATGGCAGGCTGTTTCTGGGCCTGCTTCTGGGGTTCATCGTGCTGCAGGTGATTTTCCGCTTCACGTGGCGGCTGGAGGAGCTGGCGCTCTTCCTGTTTGGCACGATGATGGCTTGTCTTCACATGCGGTTTCTGCTCCTTTTCGTTCCGTTTTCCGCCGGGCTGTTTGCCGCGATGATGGCCGGCTGGATGCCGCCGTACGACCGGAAGAAGGACCATTTCGTTCTGAATGCAATTTTGATGTCCGGGGTGGCTTTCGCGATGGTCTACTATTACCCGTCGCGGCAGAACATCGAGCGGCACGTCTCGCAACAGTTTCCGACCGGAACCGTGAAATACCTTCGGCAGCATCACATTGGCGGCCCGCTGCTGAACAACTATCGCTTCGGCGGATATTTGGTCTGGGCCGGTCAAAGGGTGTTTGTCGATGGACGCAGCGACCCCTACGAACGGGGTGGCGCGCTGTCCGATTATCTGTACGTCACCCGGCTGAAGCCTGGCACAATGAACGTCCTTAAAGCCTATGGAATTCAGGCCTGTCTTCTGGAACCCGACGAACCGCTGGCTACGTTCCTGGCCGCATCGCCGGAATGGGAGCGGGTCGCTTCCGATGAGGTAGCCGCGTTGTTTGTTCGGAAGAGCGCTGCCGCGTCGCCGGAGACCGGACACCGAGAACCTCCGCTCAGCGAGAAGGAGTGAACATGACCGAGCCATTCTCCGAGCGCTTCCGAGCGCCGCTACAATTCGGCTCTGGCAACACCGGTGAGCGCCCGCTGCTGCTTTCCGTCGTGGTTCCCTGCTTCAACGAAGAAGCGGTATTGCGAGAGACGAATCGATGCGTGGTCGCCGCACTGCAAAAAGCGCCGATGGGCTTCGAGATCGTCTACGTCGATGACGGAAGCTCGGATAGCACCCCGGAATTGCTGCGAGAACTGCAGACGCAAGATTCTCGCGTTCGCGTGGTGAGATTTTCCCGCAATTTCGGCCACCAGGTGGCCATCACCGCCGGTCTGGAGCATGCCTCCGGCGACGCGGTGGTAATCATCGACGCCGATTTGCAGGACCCGCCGGAAGTGATCCTGGAATTTCTGGCAAAGTGGCTGGACGGCTACGACGTGGTGTATGGAGTGCGCACCGACCGAGCCGGAGAGACTGCTTTCAAATTGTGGACGGCGAAAATCTTTTATCGATTTATCAGCCGCCTTTCGGACACCGCCATCCCCATCGATACCGGGGATTTTCGGCTAATGGATCGCCGGGTGGTCAATTCCCTGCTGTCCATGCCCGAGCGGGACCGCTTCGTGCGCGGCATGGTCAGCTGGCTGGGGTTTTCGCAAACCGGAGTTCCCTACCGGCGCGCGCCGCGGGCCGCCGGCAGCACCAAGTTTTCCCTGTTCAAAATGCTTCGCTTTGCGCTGGATGGAATATTTTCCTTTTCGATTCTGCCTTTGCGGCTGGCTACCTGGACCGGATTCGCGGCTTCGGCGCTGGCCATCTTTGGCATCTTTGTGGTTTTGCTCGATAAATTTCTAGCCGTGCCCGGCATGGTAAAGGGCTGGACCAGCACGGTGATCGCAGTGCTGTTTATCGGCGGCGTTCAGCTGATCTCGCTGGGCATCATTGGCGAGTATGTCGGACGGATTTACGGAGAAGCGAAGCGTCGTCCGCTGTACGTGGTGCGGGAAAGAATGGGGTTTGAAGCGCAAAATCAGCCAGCCGCTCGAAACCTTCGGCCCAGGATCGCAGCCAGCCGGTAAAAAAGGGCTGGTTGCTGCCTCAACCATCGGAGAACGTTTTGACAGAGTTTGATGGCGTCGCCGCGAATTACCGAGAATTGGTAGACCACAACGTCCGCGTCACCGGCGAGTCTTCCGACTATTTTGCCGCGTACAAAGCGGAGTATGTCGCGCGCAAAATCGCGCCGCGGGCTGAAGGCAGACTGCTCGACTATGGCTGCGGGGTCGGCCTGCTTTCGAGGCATCTCAAGGACCGCCTAGGAGCGCTGCGCATCGACGGGTTTGATGTTTCGAAGGACAGCGTGAGTCGCGTCGACGCTGACCTGCGTCGACAAGGAACCTTCAGCACGAGCCTAAGTGAGCTTGGCCAAGCTTATGACGTTGTGGTGCTATGCAACGTGCTGCACCACGTGAAGCCCGCCGGCCGCCGTGGAGTGATTCGCGAGGCGGCTTCGCGTCTAGCGGACGGTGGCAAGCTGGTCATTTTCGAGCACAACCCAATCAATCCTCTGACACGCTGGGTTGTATCTCAGTGCTCCTTTGATCAAGACGCGATTCTATTGCCGAGTCGCGAGACCCAAGCCTACTTTCGTCCCAATGGCCTGCGGCTGTTGTGGCGCGACTACATCGTGTTCTTCCCGCGGTGGCTCGGACGGTTTCGACCTCTGGAACCCTCCCTTGCCTGGTGTCCCCTTGGAGCTCAGTACGTTGTCGTCGGCAGCAGGGCTCGCTAAGTGCGCGCGGCCCCCTGTTTGCTTTGCAGCGCCGCAGAGCGCCCCAGAAAACCAAGAAGAGCTAGTCATAGCGTGTGAACCTCCCAACTCTCAAATCCACGGGCGAGCGTCTACATTTTGCCTTGACCTTTCTCTTGGCCGCCGCGATCATTCCGGCCCTGCATTTCTCGCGGCTGCCCATCAAGTTTGACTGGCTCTCTCTGCTGAAAACATATTGGGTAGCGTTTGCTTTCCAATCGATCTTCGCAGCGATCGCGCTGTACGTCGTTGGTTTTCCCATCGCAGAGACGCTTGCTCCTTTGTGGTTGCGTTACAACCAGGACAGGCGCCGCCTCTTGCTCCTAGCACCGTTTTTGCTTTTCTTGCTCTTGCTATACACCCACTTCTCCTCACTCGCCGTTCTACCGTTCATGGTCGTCGTGGCCGTCGGACTTCTGGAGCTCTTCGACCGCACCCAGGGTCGCGCAGGGTTTCTTTCCGAGAGGCTTTCCGCAGCGCTGATTCCCGCGCTGTATCTCTTTGTGGGACTCGTGCTCGTTTCGGCCTACAACGACGTGGCGGTTGCGTCCCGACCGTACGTGAGTTACGACGCGTTCTTCGAACGCCTCGATTCCCGAATTTTGGCGGGGGCCACGGTGCGGGGGATTGCGCACTATGCCGTGCACTCCTTGCCGCTGAAGGCCTATATCTTTCTGGAATTCATCTACTACTACTGCATGTTCCCGCAAATGGGCGCGGCGCTACTGTTGATCGCATTCCACGACGGGCGCAAGGAGACGTTCCGATTCGTAGGCACGCTGCTCACTGCCTACTACCTCACGATCGCGCTTTTCTGGATGTGGCCCAGCCAAGGCCCTTTTTTCCTCTGCCGCGAGCATTTTGCTCAGTTTCCAGACAGCCTGCGCACCTACGCGATCCAAAGTCGCTTGTTGTCCCAGGCTAGCTGGCTTTGGGCCGGAAAGGGATTTGGAGGAGTCAGCCTGGACTACTACATTGCCTTCCCGTCCATGCACATTGCTGCGCCGTTGATCGTGGCTTGGTTCTTGCGCCGCTGGAAAAAGATCCTGGGCTTCTTGCTGGCGATCGACTTGATCATCGCGATTGCGGTGGTCTTGCTGGAATGGCACTACGTCGTCGATATGCTGGGCGGGGTGGCCGTGGCGGCCTTGTCGATTCTAGTGGTTGGTGGTGTCTCGAAAGGGCGCGAGCCGACCTCGTCGGTATTACCCGAACGCAGGTCAGGCGTCACCAAATCGCTGGATGCAACCCGACGAAATGTCAACAAAGGTGAACGCTATTCCTCATCCCTGGCAAGCGCTGATGAGGAGGTGCCCGGGAATCCCAACAACCTCTTTATATACAGCACCATACACTACAGTGCCTACGGTTCCCAATTGGTGCACGACATGCAGTAGCAGACCCAAGGACGTGTGCGGGGTACTGTGTCCCTGCCCCGACTTTGATCGGTTCGAGAGGATGAACGCTCATGAAGACTCTACTAATCCGCCTCTGGCGCGAAGAAGAAGGCCAGGACCTTACTGAATACGCCTTGCTGCTGGTGCTGCTCACCTTAGCTGCGGTCACTACGCTAGGGGGACTCGCGACGGCAATCAACGGCGTGTTTAAAAACGCAACAACGAACCTGACCACCTGAGGACGTTTCTCAGAACTCTGGCGAGCAAGTATGCGGTGTTCTTGAACTACCGTGGCGCAACTGGAACCCAGCCTTCCAGGGTCCCACGGGTGGTGGGTCCTAGCTCGGGCATTTTACGTCCCCCAACTGCGTAATTCTGGAGAAACGAACATGAAACAACTGCTCAAGAGACTATGGCAGGAAGAAGAAGGGCAAGACCTCACCGAGTACGCGCTACTGCTGGTGTTACTCACGCTGGCGGCAGTGACGACGCTGAATGGCTTGGCCTCAGCGATCAACGGTGTGTTTGCCAACGTTACGACGAACTTGACCACGCCCACGTAAGTGGCGGCGATCGAGTGGACGGGTACGACCGGAGAGCATGGTGCTCGAACGCGGACGTAGTCCAGTCGACGTTTCTAGATGTTCAGGGATGTCCCTCTTTCCATGAAAGCGCAACAGACCATCTGGGTGCTAACCATCGGCCTTACGCTGCTTGCCGGTTGCGTGGACTTTCGCACACACCGGATTCCGAACTGGCTCACAGTCCCGGCATTATGTGCAGGCGTTAGCCTGCGCGCGGCGCTGGGCGGCTGGCCCGGAGCGCTGACTGCGCTTGAAGGAGCCGGGCTAGCACTGGTCCTGCTGCTGCCGCTGGTTTTGATGCGGGCCTTGGGAGCAGGGGACTGGAAATTGATGGGCGCGGTGGGAGCTTTCCTGGGGCCGGTGCTGTTCTTGTTCGTTCTTGTAGGCAGCATTTTTGTATCGGGATTGATGGCCATTGTCGAAATGATGCGAACCCGGCGAGTCAAAGAAACCTTCCAGAATTTGTTTGTGCTCGTACGAGGTTTCATTTCCTTCGGATTGCGGACCAACCCTGAAATCTCACTAGACAACCCGAGACTTCTGAAGCTGCCCTTCGGCGTGGCTGTGGCGATCTCCACGGTGGCGTGCTTCTGTGCGGCCCGGTGGGGCCTGTGACCGGAGCGGCTTCGCATTCGCACATGACTGAGGCGAGGAGATTGACTTTATGAACCAGAACCGGATGCTCCTGGGGTTGGCAGTGGCCGTCGTCCTGGCCTTTCTGCTCAGCAGCTTCGTCTATCGCCAGTTCAAGCAGGCCAGCAGCGTCAAGCCAATCGTCACCCAGCACATCGTGGTGGCCGCTGCGCCGCTGCAACTGGGCACGCGGGTGGATGCCAGCAATCTCCGGCTGATTCCCTGGCCCGCCGACCAGCCGGTCGTCGGGATGTTCACGCGGATCGAAGATTGCGCGAACCGCGCGTTGATTACACCGGTTGCTGCAAACGAGCCCATCCTCGACAGCAAGCTGGCCTCGAAGGCATCGGGCGCCGGTTTGTCGGCCACGATCCCTGAGGGTATGCGCGCACTGTCCGTCGCGGTGAACGATGTGGTGGCCGTGGCCGGATTCGTCATGCCCGGAACCATGGTCGATGTGCTGGTGACCGGAAGGGTCAGCGGAGGGACCGCCCACGGCGGCGAGGAAAACATCACCCGCACAATCCTGGAAAATGTTCGCGTGCTGGCGGCCGGGCAAAAGATTGAACAAGATCGCGAAGGCAAGCCGCAGACGGTTCCGGTCATCACCTTACTGGTTTCCCCGGAGGACGCGGGTAAGTTGGCGATGGCCAGTACCGAAGGAAAGATTCAGCTGGCCTTGCGGAACACCGTGGACTCGAAGAAGGTGGACCCCCCTTCGGTCTTCGAAGCCGCGCTTTTCTCCGGCACTGGGGCGGTCGCGGCGCCCGCACCGAAGCGCACTGCCGCAGTAAAGCCCGCGCCCGTGCTACCGCCCGCACCTTACACGATTGAAGTAATTACCGGGAACAAGCGGGAAAACAAGAGCTTTCCAAACCAATGAGCAACCCACAAGGAAAACGCATGCTCCAGCACGGTGCAGAGCCAAATCGAACAGTGAAGCTTGGTCTCAGCCTTCTCGCGATTCTTTGCTTCGGCGCACCTGGGTTGCGAGGTCAGCAGCCGCCGGTAGCGGCCCCCACACCATCTGCCGCCCCGGCGGAAGCTCCCACGCAAGTTCCGGCCGGACAGGCAGCGGAAGCAGAGGCGCCGCAAGGCCTGCACCTGCTGGTCGGACGTTCGATCGTGATCTCCTCACCGGCACGCATCAAGAGGGTTTCACTCGCCGATCCCAATATCGCCGAAGCCATCGTGGTTAGCCCGACCCAAGTTCTTGTGAATGGCAAGACTCCGGGTGGGGTTTCCCTGATCATCTGGGATGAAACGGACCAGAGCCAGGTATTCGAGGTCTCCGTGGATATCGATGTTCTGGGCCTGAGCCAGAAGATCCATGAAGTCTTCCCGACGGAGGACGTGCACATAGAAACATCGAGAGACGTGGTCATGTTGTCCGGAAAGATCTCGTCCGCGCTGGTGGCGGACAAGATTCTGGAAGTAGTGAAGAACACCACGCCCAAAGTGACCAGCTTGATGCAGGTTCCACCCACGCCGAACGGGCAAATCATGTTGCAAGTGCGCTTTGCCGAAGTAAACCGGTCGAAGATCGACCAACTGGGCTTCAATTTCATCAGCCTTCCGGGCGCCAAGAATGTCGGGACTGTTTCCACCCAACAATTTGCTCCCCCGCAGTTGGTCAACTCAAGCAGTGGGATTACGCAAATCGGATTGAGCGACTTGCTCAACCTATTCATCTTCCGGCCGGACATCAACCTGGCAGCCACCATCAAGGCCTTGCAGGAAAACAACACCCTGGAAATCCTGGCGGAGCCGAACTTGATTACGGAGTCGGGCAAAGAAGCCAGCTTCCTGGCCGGCGGCGAATTTCCCTTTCCGATTTTGCAGTCGACCGGCGGCACGGGGGGGTTTGCCGGGATCACCATTCAATTCAAGGAATTTGGCGTGCGCCTGAACTTCACCCCGACACTGACGCCCGACGGCTTGATCCACCTGAAAGTGAAGCCGGAGGTTAGTTCCCTGGATTTCACCAATGCCCTTACACTGCAAGGGTTTGTGATTCCGGCGCTGGCCACCAATCGTGTGGAGTCGGAAATGGATCTGAGCGATGGGCAAAGTTTTGCCATCGCCGGATTGCTGGATAATCGCGTCACGGAGCAAATGGAAAAAATCCCCGGCATCGGAAACATTCCGATTCTTGGGAAGCTGTTCCAAAGCCACACCTACAACAAAAGCAAAAACGAGTTGATGGTGGTGGTGACTGCGCACGTTGTGCATCCCTTGGCGGCGGATCAGCCGGCTCCGAATCTCCAGTTTCCGAAGCCGTTTATAGATCAGACGGCTCCAGCCCAAGCAAAGCCCGGGGCTCCGAAGTAAAATCTCGGGAATATTCGATCGCAGTTTCAGTAAAGGTTAGGGACCAGGAAAGAGGTAAATGTTAACGGTAGCAATCGCGAGCGGTGACGCCACCAGTTCGGCGCAGCTATTGGCTAGCCTGCAGCAAACTGGCATGGTGAAGTCCGTGAAGCAGTGGGCTATTCCCGCTGACAAACTTCCGGATTCCGCGGAGCTGCTGCCGGACGTGGTCTTCCTGGACCTCTCGCGTGATCCGGAACCTTATTTTGCCTTCGGCGCGCACCTTCGGCGGATTCGTCCGGCGGTGAAGCTGATCGCCTGTTCCTCGGCGGTTCCGCCTAACCATCAGCTCTTGCTGGAAGCCATGCGCTGCGGAGTTCAGGATTTTCTGCCCAAGCCCGTAGAGTCGGACACGTTGAAAGAAATGCTCTCGCGGTTCCTGGAAGAGGTAGAGAGCCGGGACCACTCATCGCTCGAAAAATTGATCGTGGTGATGGGCTCGAAGGGCGGCGTGGGGGCCACCACGGTCGCCGTCAATTTGGGGGTGCAACTTTCTACCTTTGCGCGCAAGCGCGTGGCGCTCTTGGACTTTGCGCAGCCCCTCGGAAATGCGCACCTGTTGCTCGATCTCCATCCCAAGTTCAGTGTGCGGGACGCCGTGGACAACATGGACCGTCTCGACAGTCACTTTTTTGCGGGATTGTTGACGCGCCACAAAACCAAGCTGGAGATTCTCGGCGGGGCCACGCAGCCCGAAGAATGGCAGACCATCTCCATCCCGCCCCTCGAGCGCGTCGTAAACGTGGCACAGAATAATTTCGACATCGTCTTGCTGGACATGGGTTCACAATTCTCGTCGGAATGGAGCGCGGTGTTGCGCATGGCCCGCATGATTCTGGTGGTGGCGGAGGCCAACGTGCCGGCGCTGTGGACGCTGGAACGCCGGCTCCTGGCCTTGAAGGGGTTCGGCATCGAGACGGATCGGGCGCGGGTCATCATCAATCGCTGGCATAAAGGCGACGAAGATGTCCTGAAAAGCATTCAGAAGGATATTCACCGCCCCGTTTTTGCCTGCCTGCCCAACGATTTCCGAATGGCCAGTGCTTCGGTCAATCTCGGAGCACCCTTCCAGGAGAATCACAACAACGTGCTCAGCAGCCGTTATCGACAGATCGCAGCACAACTGGCCGGGCTGGACGTTGCTCCGGTGGCTAAGAAAGGCGCTCTTGGCGGGCTGTTTTCTTTCCCGCCAAAGAAGTGATCTAAATTATGGCTCCCATCACCACCGGGGTTACCCGCACGGATTTCGGCAGTGTGAAATCCGCGATACACCGCAAGCTGATCCAAAAGCTGAACCTCGACCGCTTGACCGAAGTCAACCGCGAGGATGTGCGCCGCGAGGTTACCCAGATCCTGGAGGCCCTGGTCATCGGGGAATCCACGCCGATGAATTTGCAGGAGCGGGAGCGGCTGGCGACCGAAGTATTGGATGAAGTGTTTGGTCTCGGCCCCCTCGAGCCTCTGTTGGCCGATCCCACCATCTCCGACATCCTGGTCAATACTCATAAGCGGGTGTACGTAGAGCGCAAAGGCATCTTGGAGATGACCTCGGTGCAGTTTCGCGACGACGTTCACTTGATGGGCATTATCGACCGCATCGTTTCCGCCATCGGCCGCCGCGTGGACGAGTCCTCGCCGATGGTTGACGCCCGCCTGGCTGACGGCTCGCGCGTGAATGCCATCATTCCGCCGCTGGCCGTGGACGGCCCGTGCCTTTCGATACGCCGGTTCGGCCGCGATCCCCTGACCGCGGACGACCTGCTGCACAACAACACGTTGACCGGCCCCATGCTGGAGCTGCTGCGTGGCTGCGTAAAAGCCCGGCTGAACATCCTGATTTCGGGCGGCACCGGCGCCGGTAAGACGACTTTTCTCAACGTCCTCTCGTCCTATATTTCCAACCGCGAACGAATTGTGACCATCGAAGACGCGGCCGAATTGCAGCTGCATCAAGAACACGTCGTTCGCCTGGAGACGCGCCCCGCCAACATTGAAGGCAAGGGCGCCATCCAGCAACGCCATCTGGTGATCAACTCTTTGCGTATGCGGCCCGACCGCATCATCGTCGGTGAGGTACGCGGCGAAGAAGCGTTGGATATGTTGCAGGCCATGAACACCGGCCACGATGGATCTTTGACCACCATCCACGCCAACACTCCTCGCGATGCCCTCGGCCGCCTGGAGACCATGGTGGCCATGGCCAGCTTGAATATTCCCGACAGCGCCATTCGCCGGCAGATGGCCTCGGCCATCGACGTGGTGGTTCAAGTAAGCCGCCTGAGTGACGGAACTCGGAAAGTCATCAGCCTGGCGGAGATCACCGGTATGGAGGGCGAGGTCGTCAGCATGCAGGACATTTTTGTCTTCCGGAAGCGTGGCATTCGCGAGAACGGAGAAGTGCTGGGCGATTTTGTGCCGACCGGCGTCCGGCCAAAATTCGCCGAGAAGTTGCAAGTTGCCGGCATTCAACTCCCGGCGTCCCTGTTCGAGGGCCCGCGTCCGTATTAGGAGCTCTTGTGGTCGCATCGATTCGCTTTACGGAAAGGCTGGCCGCTGCAAAGGATTTGCTATGGGGCTACTGATATCCATTCTCACTTTCGTGGTGGTGACCGGGCTCTTCCTGGTTATCTGGATGCTCGCCACCAGTGACACCCAGCAGGACATGATCCGCCGCCGCATGGATGCGGTGCGGCAGGCCGAGCGCCGTGGCGATCCTTCGCTCGGGCTGACGCTGGCGCGCGACGAAATGCTCAGCAGCGTTCCCACCCTTAATCGGCTGATGCAACACTGGGCTTGGTCCATCCGGCTGCAGGACTACATCGCGCAAGCGGGAATCAGAATTAAGGTTGGCAAACTGGTTTTGTTCAGCGCCGTCACCGGCTTGGGCGTCTACGTGATTGTTGGGCGCTTCTATTCGCAATTCCCTATCGCCGCGGCCCTTGGACTGGCGGCCACCGGTCTGCCCTTTGCCTATGTCGGATGGCGGCGCACCAAGCGCTTACGCGAATTTGAAGAACGTTTTCCCGAGGCCCTGGATCTCCTGGGCCGCGCGGTGCGTGCCGGCCATGCCTTTACCACCGGTTTGGAAATGATTGCCAAGGAATCGCCCGAGCCGATCGCCAGCGAATTTCGCACCACTTTTGAAGAACAAAATTTCGGCCTTCCGCTGCGCGATGCGCTGCTCAACATGACCGAGCGGATGCCCTCGATCGACGTCCGCTTTTTTGTCACCGCGCTGCTCATCCAGAAGGAAACCGGCGGAAACCTGGCGGAAATCCTCGACGGGCTGGCCCGCGTGATCCGCGATCGCTTCCGCATCTATCGCGAAGTAAAAGTTCGCACGGCACAGGGCAGGCTGACGGCTGGAATCCTGATTGCTCTTCCTGTTTTCATGATGATCATGCTGTCGGTGATGAACCCCAGCTACATGCGGATCCTTTTTGAAGATCCGAAAGGCGCGACGATTCTGACGGTGGCGGCGTGCCTGCAAGTAATAGGCTCGATAGTTCTCTGGAAAATCATTCACATTGAAGTGTAGCGACCAAAGGAGACCGACAAAATGGTTTGGAGCGTAACCGCGATAACTTTTCTGGCCACCTTTGGCATCTTGGCCGCTTTGTTCTACGCCTTTGCGCCCGGGGGAGCCGGAATCGCCGGACGTCTCTCGCGTTTAATGGATACTACTGCGCCGCCGGTTCAGGCACCGAGCTTCTCGGAAAAACAGAGAGACCGGGTGCGGGACACTCTCGCGAGCCTGGGAAAACTGGTGCCCGGCACCAGCAATCAGACGCCGCGTACTCAGCTTTTGATGATGCGGGCCGGCTATCGCAGCCCGCAGGCCCTTTCCGCGATGAGCGGCCTGAAGATTCTGACGCCCATCGTGCTGGTCGGTTTGGTTTTTTCGACGGGAGTGTATCGCTGGAATCCCATCATGTTCCCTATCATCGCCGCGGTTCTCGGCTACCTTCTTCCGGAAACCTGGCTGGTCTGGAGAGTCAGTGCGCGGCAGCATCACCTGCGCCGCGGCCTCCCCGACGGCCTGGATCTCCTGGTGATTTGCGTGGAAGCGGGGCTGGGCCTGGATCAAGCGCTCATGAAAGTGACCCAGGAACTGCGCATCACCCACCCGGAGCTGAGCGAAGAGCTGCAGCTGGTAAATCTGGAAATGCGGATTGGGAAAACTCGCCTGGAAGCGCTGCGCGAACTGGCTCGCCGCACCGGTCTCGAGGACATAAAATCTCTGGTGGCCATGCTGATCCAAACGGATCGCTTCGGCACCAGCGTGGCCCAGTCGCTGCGGGTTTATTCCGATGACTTGCGGATCAAGCGGCGGCAACGCGCGGAAGAAATGAGCGCGAAAACCAGCGTCAAGATGGTGCCGCCGCTGGTATTTTTCATCTTTCCGGCTTTAATGGTGGTGATTTTGGGTCCCGCTGTGCTCACCCTGATGCGCCAGTTAGTTCCGGCAATGCAGAAGTGATCGCAGCACTCGCGACCTCACAAAAGCGGGTGAGGCCGGGCAATTGCACAAAGGAGAAGGGAAAATGGACAACGTAACGCTAATTCGAGTCGTGGCTGGCGCGCTTGCGGTGTTGGTTCTATTCATCATCATCTGGCGTCGCAAGCGAAAATCTCTCGAATAGGACGTCGCTGCTGGCGGGAACGAGCAACACATTTCGGGTAGAACCTGAACAGGGTCGGTAGAGCAATGGCCAACAACGGTCAGAATCATCTATTGTACGTTTACAACAAGACGAGAGAAACCTTTGTGGCCACCGAGGCGATGCTCGCCGACAGTTATCTCCGTCGGCTGGTAGGCCTGCTGGGCAAGACGCGCCGCTGGGCACAGCTGGGCCGTGGTCTTTGGATTGTGCCGTCTCGCGGCGTGCATACCATCGGAATGCTGTTCCCGATCGACCTCATCTTTCTCAGCAAGGAAAAAGAGGTCGTCCATGTCGAAGAGCACGTCCGTCCTTTCCGTATCTCCAAGGTGTCCCTGAAAGCGACTAGCGTGCTGGAACTTCCCCCGCACACCATCTATCGCTCCGGTACCCAGGTCGGCGACCGGCTCGAGATCGCTCCGGTGCGCTGAGGCTCCCGAGCTGGATTATTTCGCAAGCGGCTGAATGAGCGTCGACTGACTCGCGACGCATTGCCAGGTCCCTCCTTGCTTTACCCAGGTGTCCGTAAACCTGCCCCGCCGTTGATAGGGTTTTCCTTTGAGGGTCCCTTTTTCCCGATACACCCCCGTAACCACCGCGGCTTCTCCGTACATCTTGGCGGTCATTTCCTCGTTGGTGATCTGGGCCGGATGCAGCGACTCCTGCTGGATACTCGCCAGAAACTCCGCCTTGTTCATGATCGACCCGTCGTAGTCGACGTAGGCTAGCGAGGGAGCGAGAAGTTGGTTGAGTGCCGCGGCGTCCTTGCTTTCTTCGGCGTGGTTCCAGGCGGTTTCCAGAGCGAGAATCCTGCCCTCTTCTTGGCCGGTCTTCACCTGCTCCTGCGCAATCACCCAGAGAGACATCGCGAAACAGAGTACGCTTGCAAACGTCAGCCTTCGCATTGCCGTCACTCCCTTCCTGCGCGCGCCAACCTCAGAAGCAGCTCGCTGGTCTCGGCGATGGCGCGCACAGCGCCCTTTCCTCAAGCTTCGCTGGGCCCAGTTCCGCCATGCTGACCTCAACTCAGCATTTCCAGATTAGAAACCTGTCTCTAAATAAGCGCTTACCCACCGGCTACCCGGCGGTACCATCGATTCAAGCATTACGATAGGCAGTGTTCCCCGGCAATTCGTAGTGTCGTTTCTGATACTGGCGTGCTCAATAAAAATGGAAGGAGGAGCCATGACACACGCTCTTCACGTTTGGTCAAAAAGGATCCTGATCATCGGCCTCTGTTTGTTCTTGGGTGTAGCCGCGATTTCGTCATCCAGGGCTCAGGAAAAGCGCGTTCCGCAAACCGCGGGCGTCGATAACAACAAGATGGGACCCTACCGCGCCCTGGCACAGCTCGCTTTTGCGGCCTCTCAAAAAGGCGACAATGCCTCAGCCGCCGAGATGGCTCGCATTCTGGAGAGGACCTGGGATAAAGCGGAAGACTACGGCGGCGATACCGCGCTATCAAAAACTAATCATGACCTCTTCGAACAAGTCGACAAGGCCATGGACGTGTTTATCACCCTGTTGGTGGAACACCCGAACTCAGCGCCCGATGCCGCCAAAGTGAGGGCCGCTTATAACGCTTATATTGAAAAATTAAAACTGGCCGACTAAGAATCGCGGACAGGGTGGCATCTCTGAACGAGTGTTAGGGATGCCCTGCCTCGATTGGCCAAGGGAAGGTCTTGCGCCGCCGGCAGGTCAGGAAGTCTCACGCTCCCAGTGTGCGGCCACGCGATCTTTCCGGAACTCCGGGGCCTACTCCTCGGGAAATTCCTCCTCCGGCCTGAGTCCGATTTCGGGACCGTTCTGTCCGGATTCCTTCAGCGCGATCTTCTCGACTTTCCGCTGCACGCGCTTCTCTTCCTTCATTTTCCGCTTTTCGATTCGCTTCATCTCTTTTTGCCGCTTCTGAAATGTCGTGGTCATCGCTTCTCCTCACAAGAAGAATGTGGCCCGGACGTACCGGACCCCTCCAGCGAAATTCATGGGGAAACTACCAGCGTGGTTCGCGCGGCTGGCGTGCCGATTCGCGATAATCCTCGTTTGAAAACCGGTCCCGCCCGCCGCCGCCGCCCTTGCCTCGCCCCCCGCCGCCACCGCTGGGGCCGCCAAATCCGCGCGGCCCGCGCGGCGGTCCGCTTTCACCCTTGGGGCGGGCCTCGTTCACCTTCAAATTTCGTCCGCCGGCTTCTTTGCCATCGAGACCGGCAATGGCCTTGGCGGCCTCTTCGTCATTCGGCATTTCCACAAACGCAAATCCTCGCGCCCGCCCAGTTTCCCGGTCCATGGCCATGTGCACTCGCGTGACCTGCCCGAATGGCTCAAATAGCGCCCGCAACTCGCCTTCAGTCGTCTGAAAGCTCATATTCCCAACAAAAAGGCTCTTCATGTTGCTTCTCCCTGATTCTTGCGAAGCGCCGCTCGTGATTGTTGCCGGCACCCTGCCGGTCTTCACAAGTTACCTATCCTCGGCCTCGAACCGCTGAATTCCGTGGAGGGAGGCCGCAAAGCGCGCCCAGGCAAGGAGTTCAGACGATCCGACTTCGGAAGTCTACTTCCCGACAATATCACACCTGCCCACAAAAGCCCCCAATCTTCATTTTGCGCCCGGCTTACCGGCCGCGACGCTGCCCCGAATCACCGTCACCGACGCCGCCGGCAAGGTAAATTTCGTGCCCGCGCTGGCGTTCACGGTGGACTTCAACGCCGGCCCATCCGGATCAGCGGTGCCACCCTTCACATTCGCGTGCCACTGATATTGGGCCTTCCCAAAAGTGGTGAAGTTCACGGTCCCGGTGAAAGCGGCGCTAGTTTTCTTCTCCTCGTCTTCGAAAGAGATTCCAACGGTCTGCGCGTTCTCTTGATCTTTGTTGATCACCAGCAACGACCATTGCCCGTCTGGCCGCAACACCGGATAGGCCGTCACCAGACTATGGCCGGCGCCGTCGCTCACATCGCTGGTGGCCGCAAATACCTTATGTGTGCCGTTGCCTGGCTGCACCCACTCCAGATTGATCAGTTGGCTGGCAAAATACTGCGAAAGCGGCTGCCCAATCTTGAAGTCCCGGTCCGCTGCGAAAAAACCAAAAGTTCCCGTTGAGCCGTTGTGCCCGCGGCTCAATGGCTCCGGCATATAATGAAAGTAGTAGACCGCGTCGCCGCCTCCGCTTAGAAACGCTCCGATGTAGTCCGCCAGCCACAATCCTCCATAGATATCGGGATAGGCCTCCGAGGATGCCGAAGAGATGTTGGACTCGGTGATGAACAGCGGCACATTCGCCGGCACGCCGTCTTCTCTCCATACCTTCATGATCTGCGTGACCAGCTTGGCCTCGTCATACAAGCTGCTCCAGGGAATCTCGCCGGGCGGCATCGGGTAGTGCTCGAATGAAAAAAACGCCAACTCCCCCAGCTTCCCGCGCACCTTCAGATAGTCGAACCTCC